>Ga0065720_1019129_pt1 | contig 36096 bp, 30 predicted proteins | sample Thericmetagenome_FD_59107 | JGI IMG/M metagenome (GOLD analysis project Ga0065720, IMG submission 59107) | Thermophilic microbial communities from the Joint Bioenergy Institute, California, USA of rice/straw/compost enrichment - eDNA_2 v2... | ecosystem: Engineered > Solid waste > Grass >... | reverse complement strand
CTGGAATCCTAGATCATCTATTTCAAGACAGCCATCAAATCCAATAATGAGGCTAGACAAGAAATTCATTTCTTTAATGGCTAAAGCCAAAGAACTTAACGAAAGTCCTGTAATCTCAGTGCATTTTGAGAAGTCCAAGGTCAAATCAGTAATACCTTTCAGCTCGTGAAGGGCTGTGCTAAGAGCCTCGACACCTATATCGTCAATAGAATTACATCCCCTAAAATATAAGTGCAGTTGGCTCAGATTTCTCAACAATTTCAGGGATGATGACACAGCTTTTATGCTATTGTTTGTGAGAAGGTCACACTTAGAAAAGTTGAGCATCAGGTAGATTAAATGTGGTAATCCTCTGATTGATAAGGCCAAAGATTGAAGAGTGTTATCAGTGAGATACTCACACTTAGCAAAATTGAGATTCAAGTAGGTCAGGGATCTAAGTCTCTGGATACCTAAAGCAAGTAAGGAAAGACCATCATTTGTCAAATTATCGCACAACCCAAAATCAATATCAAGCTTGCTGATTTGTCTGAGGCTGCCTAAGGTGGTGGATAAAGTCTTGATTCCTGTATTAGTGATAGGGAAGCATTCCTGTAGATGCATTTTGAGTTCATTTAGAGATCTCAAATCCTGTAATGAAGTAGCTATGCACTCAAGGCTATAATCATCTACATTCGTACATCCTCTAAAGTGCAAGTGAACTTGGCCCAATTGGATAAGATCCTTGAGAGAGTTAGAGATAGCTTGGAGACCTGACCCAGTAATGGAAACGCAAGACTGGAATCCAAGCAATACTTCCTTAAGGTTTTTCATGTTTTTTAATGAGGATGCAAGGGATTCTAAACTTGAATCTGTCAATAATCTGCATCCTCTGAAGTGAAGGTCTAGTATATTAGCATTGGAGAAATTCTTAAGAGATTCTGCAATAGCTTTGAATCCTTTGTCTGTAACGAGCTTGCATTGTTGGAATCCAAGAACAATGCTATTTAAAGCTGTAAGAGGTTCCAGGCAGGAGGCAAGAGAGATTAGACCTTCATCATCAATTAGGTCACATTCTTCTAAGAAGAGTGCCAATTGATTCAATTTGTTCATTTTCTTGATTGTTCCTCCTAAAGTTTGGATTCCTTCGTTAGTAATTAATCTACAGTGAGAGAAGTTCAACTTGGCATCTGTCATTTTAGTCATAGAACTTATGGAGCTAGCCAATGCCATAATAGAGTTAGTGCTAACTGAATTACACCCTGAAAAGTCAAGATTTAATAAGTTCATATCCTTGAATTTCTCAATGGCTGAGAACAATTCCACCAGTCCCTCATCAGTCAAAAGTCTGCAAAATGCAAATCCTAGCCCCAATTTTGTTAATGATTCAGCTGACTTGAGCATTTTGGCTAAAGCTCTAAGGGATTTATTTGTCAAAGCTCCTGCAGTATTGAAACTGAATGTGAATGAAATCAAGTTGAGTCTGTTCTCCATAGATGAGCAGAAAGATTCGATGCCCAAATCATCAATTTGATAGCAGCCAGGCATTTGAATATTGATAAAGGCAAGCTTTTCAAGCTCCTTGAAACTGCGACCTAGGGACTCAAGACTAGAATTAGTCAAGGTTTTGCAATGATCTAGTGCTAGATAGATGCTATTTAATGCTGGCAAGTCTTTAAGGGAAGAAGAAATATATTCTACTCCTTGGTCACTAATTGCATTACACTTGTATAAATTCAGATTCAGATGGCTTAGGAGTCTTAGGCTCTTCACAGAATTGGAGAAAGTATGTAAGAAGGCATCTGTAATTAAGAAAGATTTAGAGAATGTGAGACTCAGGCTACTTAAAGACTTGAGGCTCTGAATAGCATTCGGCAATAATTTGGCAGTCCAATTGTCTAAGGGGTTCCAACTATCAAAGGTTAGATTGAGAAATTGCAGGCTCTTCATGGTTTTGAGCGTTGAGAATAAAATTTCTTGAGTTGAATGGCCTAAGGTGCTATTTGAGTTGAAGGTGAAGGTCTCGATATTGGAGCCTCTTAGCTTGACTAGGGAGGAATTGAGAGAATCTGTAAGCTGTAACTTTTTACAATCGAAGACAATGTGATTCAAGTTTTTAGTCGTTTCTAAATTAGTTAGTCTCAGTAAATGATAATCTTCTTCGATTGTCATTTTCTCTTTACTTATCTCAGGAGCCATAGCTTGAGAATCAGGAGGTACCGGACCTCTAGTTTGCTTCTCTTCCTTAGTAGTCTCTTTGTTTTCCTCTTTAAGTGATTCTTTTGTAGCGACTAAATCGGTATTGATATCTTCGTTGTCATTAGAGAAAAGACTGCAAAGTGAAGGAGATTCTAGATTTGACTCTGAGACTGAATAGGAGTCAGCTTGCACCTTGTCAGCCATTTTTTCGCTCTCCTCTTCTAATAATAACAGTTTTTCGCACCATTTTCGAATTTTAGCTGAAATTTTTTCTCCGATTTTTTCAACCTTATGCCTAATTCTTTCGCCTTTGATAGAATTCATTTTTTTGATGTGGTTGGCAGACTCTATATGTTTATCAGCAATGATTAGAAGCTCCTTAAAGTTGAATTTACTTGTGCCTTGTTGGATCTCCTCTAGTTTCTCTAGGATAATTGCAGATTCTTGTTTCCATTCGGAATTAGTCCTGTCTGCCATAATTTTGTCAAACGTCTTTCTAAGATGTATCTCGAAGTCTACGCTGAGCTTCCTAGTTGCTACCTTTGCAAGGGCTTCCTTTGTTTTTTCGAATTCTTCTAATTTGTAGTTCTCCTTCTGAATTATGCTCTTTTTCTTGTCTAATAATTTCATGCATTGTTTTAAGGGTTTTCTTTCATGTCCATCATGCTTTCCATCGCTTACACAAATATCACAAAAGAACTCATTGTCGTCTAGACAAATAAATCTTGCAGCTTGCTTAGGGTGGGTGGCACAGGTCATTCTTTTCTTGCTTTTTACCTGATTGACAATGTTGGTGAAGAAAACATCCTTAGAGATCTTGATTTTAGAGGAAAAACTCTTTTTACAGAGGGGGCACTTCTTGTCTAGGTTTTTTAATTGGTTGAATGTCTCAATAGATATGTTATGGCCACAGGGAAGGTTGACAGGGAAGTTTATCTCGGTGTCATAGTTGTCGTATGAGACAGGATCTCTAAGGTCTTCTTGACGAATTGAGACAGAAATAGTTGAATGAGAGTCATCGTCTTCCATGTTAAATTAAGACTTGTCTGGGTTATTATAAATCAAGGAAGGATCGTTTTGAATTAATTAAATTTCGTCCGAATTTACAACCAGATTTGTTACTCGATTATCTGTTTTAACGACTGTATTAGAGATATCTAATAGAATTCTAGAAGCCTAACTCGATCTCTTCTATAAATTAGACATGTTCTTAATATCTTAGCCCAAAACGATTACTAATTAGAACACTTATGAAGTCAATCTATATACATATACATATCCATTAGTCTTAGTTGAATCAATAAATATAGGAGTCCATTTCCTTACATTCCAGTTTAAAAGTAGTAACAGTTGGAATATCCTTGAGCTTATTCAGGATGTCTCTTCCCATCTCTGAAATTGAAGCACACTTCCAGAAGTTAAGATCAACTGAATGTAGAAGTTTAATCTTCTCTATATGTTTACTAAGCTTATCCACACCAATGTCTGTTATAAAATTGCATTCGTTAAAGTTGAGGTAAAGTGTAGTTAGAAACTCTAAAGAAGAAAGTGTTGAACCTAGAGCTTCCAGAGTGTCATCATCTACAATCAGACTCCAGCACCTCAAACTCAAATTAGTAATCTTCTTAAGATTTTGCAGCCCCTTGACGAAGATTAATATCCCTTTATCTGTCACTCCCAAGCAGTCATCAAAATTAACTTCAAGTGAAGTAACATTTTCAAGAGCTTCCAAAGCAGAAGCCAGGTGTTCTACACCTTTATCAGTGACTGAGCATGACCAGAAATTCAACGCAATCTCTACAAGCTGAGTCATGGACTTTAGAGACTCATTTAAAGCTTCAAACCCCTTGTCCTCAATAGATCTGCACTCGTTAAATGATAAAAGTAACTTCGTAAGTAGTGGGAGCTTCATTACACTAGCAGAAACATTCTGTAGTGTGGTATCTCCAATTAATTTACATTGATCAAAGTTAAGTTCTAGAGAAGCAAGCTGGTTCATTTGCTCCAAGGGTGTAGATAAGACTGCAAAGTAGTCATCTGTAACTCGATCACAGGTATAAATACTCAATGAGAGATATGTCAGCTTTTGAAGAGACTTCAATGCTGTTGCTAAGGAGAGTGCGCTATGGTCAGTAATCAAAGAGCTCTCACCATATCCTAAGTGAAGAGCTGCAAGACTTTCTAGAGACATCAAACAAGAGAAAAAGACCTTGAGTCCACTGTCACTAATTAAGCTGCATCCCCAAATATCGAGAGAAAATGTTTTCACTTTTTTGAGATGCTCAAGACTTGATGCTAAGAAGACGAGGCCTGTATCACTTACAAGCTTACAGCTGCTAAAGTCAAATTTGAGAGTCTCGAGGTTTTGTAAACATTGTATGGATGAGGAACAATTTTCGATGAATTTGTCATTGATGAGTTGAGTCTCGGGGAACTGTAAGTCAAGGCTAGTCAAATTGACCAGGCGCCTGAGTGAGATTGCCAAAATCTCAATTGAAGTCAGTTTAGAGCCATCAATTTTGAGAACTCCTAGTTTACTTACCATATCTGGGCTGAGGTATTTGATTATTTCGTAGTCATCTTTTATTTGAATTTCTTTGTCTATAATTTCACCTGGGACTACAGGCTCCTCAATCTTGATTTCAGCATTATTGCTTTTGATAAATTTTTTGAGTTCTTGATCCATTAGGTTCATGATCGATTGCTTTATCTTTTCAATTTCGTCAACGATCTTCATATCTAATTCTTTTTCTGTGTTCAATTGTTTTTCTGCAAGGTCGATTACTTCCTGGAAATTGACATTCTGACGTCCAATGTTAATATCTTGGATCTTGTGAATAAGAATCTTGTTTATTTCCCTTCTTTCAATTAGATTTTTATCAAAATCTTGAGAATAAAATATCTCATGCAGTCTCTGATTGAACTCTGCAACAAGAGCTCCAATTGCCTCATTAATACTAATATTTTTATTTTTAATAAGGTCATCGATTTTGCTGTTGTAATCTTCCAACCCTTTGATTTTTTGTTCAAAGGAATTCAAAATAGCCTTGATGGGTTTCTTTTTATGGCCATCATGTGATCCATCACAGGCACAATCCTCACAAAATATAACTTTTTCATCAAGACAGTAAAACTTGGCGGCCTCTGTAGGGTGAAGATGACAGATCAGGTTTTTTGATTTTTCAACTTGCCTCAAAATACTCATCAAAAACAAATCCTTGGGAAGAGTTTGAATAGGGGAGAATTCCTTACGACAGATAGGGCATTTTGGATAGTAGTCGTTAGTTTTTATTTGATTATATGTACTCACAGAAAGATTATGTCCACATGGAAGACTTAGGGGAATGTTCGAAACAGAGTCATATCTTTCAAGTGATACGGGGTCTTGGATGTCTTCTTTATTGATGGATATGGTGATAGTTGGTGGCAATTCATCATGTTCCATTATTTTCTGTATTCAATAACTTTTAAATATTCTTTTCAGTTGAAGAAGACTAAAAATATCAACTCCTTCCTTTGAAAAGCTCAAATAGATTTAGATACTACTTCAAAGTTTGTAGGCCTTTAAACTGATACGCCATACCAGATCAGAGTAGAGAAGTTTCTCAAATATATCACTTTCAACTAAAAGGAGTGTCCTAATCTCAAAAAATCCCAGGACTCTGCATAACATAATTTGGTATATTTTTTGAGAGTTTAAGATTGGAAACGAAATATTTGCAACTATTTTTGGCATTGATAAAGTTTATTGCGTATTAATTCTCTATAATATGACATACCAATACAGTTAGATCATGAAAGAACAAATTTTTTTTGAAAGAAGAGGTTATTCTCAAAAAGTCTTAAAGCAGATATCCATTTCAGTAACTGTGTTCCAATATTTTTTCATGAGAGTTTATTCGTTAGAGTCAATTTATATTCAAATTTGAATATAAGATCCTTTATTTGATGTGATACATCAGAAGGGATGTATGATTTCCCTTCCTATTTGGATTCCCTTTTCTTTAAACAGCCCTACTTGCTATCATACTCACATCAGAATTAATAGAATTTCCACCTATATCTGGCCTTCTGATCAGATCAGGGCCTAATTCTCCACACTTCCATTCTTCTAGAATGTTTAGGCTAAGTAGTTCTGTTTAGAAGAAGAGGGGATTAACTTCTTTTGTTGTGAGTATTGCCTAGAAGGTCGAATAAATTTGCATGACAATAATCACGTCAAGGAATACATAATTGTGATAAATCTCGATGACGTCAATTTAATATCATGATTTGAAGCCTCGGTTGGATCGGATTAAGGGCGTTTATTTCCTGACCTATCAGATTTTAAGTTCGCCCGAGCCTTTACAATACAAATAATTTTAAAGTTACCTTTTGAACTCTCTGTTTTCTTCTTCATATAGGTATGTTGATCAGAGCTCTGAAAAATCTCAATCTGTTTTCCACCCAGAAGCTCCTTCAAAAGAACTTCTCTACCCTCACTCTGGACATTGATTTGAAGAAATATGACAACTCCCAGACTAAATTTCTTGATGAAGGTCTCATTCTCGTCGACGAGAAGGACCATGTCCTTAAAAAAGTCTCCAAAGTTGAAGCCCACTTGAACTCCCTCAACATGGCCGGCCTAGCTCACAGAGCCTTCTCCGTCTTCTTGTTCAATAAGCACAATCAACTCCTTATTCACCAAAGATCTAAGAAAAAGATCACCTTCCCTCTCCTCTGGACTAATAGTTGCTGCAGCCATCCCCTATATAACCCAGAAGAAATGGTTGAACAAGATCATCAAGGTAAATGGAGATACAGCAAGTATTTATAATTATAGGAGCTAAGAAAGCCCTTAGAAGAAGAGTCCTTTTTGAATTAGGATGTGATTTGGGTGAGATTGAAGATATTTATTTTATGGGCAAAATCTTCTATAGTGCTCAGTGTGATGAAATCTGGGGCGAAAATGAGAGTATTTTTATATTTAGAATGGCCTAATTTCAATAGTTGACTATTGCTTCTTCATCAAAAGAGACTTTACTGAGAAAGACTTCAACATCAACAAAGACGAAATCGAGGACTATAAATGGGTTAGCAAGCACGAAATTTTGAACTTCTTAGCCAAAAGACAACAAGAAAGGGTATAAAAGGTTTTTCGAGTCATAATTTTTCTAGGGTGAAACTGTAACTCCCTGGTTTGGGGCTATCATGCACTACCAACTCTTCGAATGGTGGGATTGCCTTATCAATGGCAATATTCACAAATTCAAGCCAAACCCTGAAATTGTCAATTTGAATCCTTATCAAAAGCCCCTCTTTGTTGAGAGAGACGGACATCTTAGCGTTAACCTCAACATGAGTCGTGTTACCATTTAAACGAATATCTTGTCTATCTTTTTAACAAAAAGCTTGGAAAAGCTTTGTTGATTTTTTGTAGTTAATAGTATGTAAACTAATAACCAATTTTCCAATCAATTGGAAAAGAAGTTCAATCTCCAGCTCTCTCAACAAGGTTTTTTCTCAACACTTTTAAAGTACTCTTAAAAAAAAAAAATAAACCTTCTTACCCAAAATATTCAATAAAATTAAGAGAATACCAGAATAATCTTGTTGAAAATCTATTAGACGAATACTCATAATGTGTTTATTTCTGATTTGTAAATACATATAATAACCGTATGAAATGTATATAAAGTATCCCTATCAAAATACAGAGTTTGTCAAATTGCTAAGTGACCTCAGTATTCTAGCCTAGCAGAATGATTTTTTTGACTAAGCATTTCGAGTAAAGAGAAATGATTCACTCAAATCTGTTTCTTTGTCAAAATTACTGATAAATTAATCTCCTTGAATTTTATTGCGATGGAAAATACAGAACAAAAAGATACAAACAAACCAGACATCGAATTTAATAGCAAAGAAACATCAAAGCCCCACAAAGACGATCGCAAAGTTGCTGAGACCAGTAGATAATTACCTAATTTGATGCTAAGTTCCATAATAGAAAAAAAAGGAAGAATCATTATTAGAAATTTGGTCTGGGACATAAAGGAAAAGCATTTGAGACAATTATTGGGAAAGTATGGTGAGATCCAAGAAGTAAGTCCAGGAACACTAATATTTAAGTTTTAAGATTAACATCCCTATCAATCCAGCCACAAATAGAGGTAAAGGATTTGCCTTTGTCCAATTCTCCAACAGAAACATGGCTGCGAAGGCCATCAAAGTTCAAAATACGCAGAGGGTATAGTAATATTCATAGGAACTCAATGAAACCACGTATAAAGGAAGAACAATTTTGCTCGATTTTTCTGTGGCTAAGGAGAAATACGAGCAAGCTAAGAAACAAAAAGAGCAAAGCTCTAGAAAGGAAGATAACGGAGAAATGAAAGATGAATCAGAAGAACAAAACGAAGAAGATAATGATAATGAGATGGATGAGGAAAACGAAGAAGACAATGAAGATGAGGAGGAGGAAGGAGATGAAGATGAAGATGAAGGTATTGAAGAAGAAGACCTTGATCAAGAAGATGATGAAGATTTAGAAAATGGTGAAGAAGACGAAGAAGGAGCAGAAGGTGAGGTGGATGAAGAAGAGGAAGAAGAAGAAGAGAAGGATAATCAGGATGAGGATCTAGGTTCAACAATATATGTCAGAAATGTCAGTTTTGATACCACTGAGAAAGAATTCAGAAAATTCTTCCAAGGATTTGGACCTATCTTTTATGCTAAGGTAACTAGAATATATTAATTTGTTTGAGTTATAAAGTTGGTGAAGCGTGATGAAGAAACCCATAATGGAAGTGGATTTGTCAAGTTCAAGTCTAAGGAAATCGCAGAAAAGTTGATCAAGGAAAGCCAAAGACTTGAGCAAATTGACCCACTTTCTAAGAGTGTCGGCCTTTCAGGTATATTTATGTAGAATGAGCATAATTTTTTTAAAGAAATCAATCTCGAATTAGCTGGCAGAAGATTAAAGATCCTTCCAGCTTTACATAAAAAGGAAGTTGCTGAGATTCAAAAGAATAGAAAGGAAAAATTTGAGGCTGGAGCTCCTAAAAATAAAAATTCAATTGAATATTGGATGTATGTAGACAAACATAACAAGAGAAACCTTGCTCTCCTCAAATATGGTCTCAATGAGCCCGAAGAAGTACAGTGGATAAGAACTGATTAATCCGTTAGCATTTCTCAGAGTTTGATAAAGCTAAATTCGAAGCCAATAAACAAGAAAAGATCATGAAGCTTCAAAATCCTAACTACCATCTCTCTAAGACAAGTATAGATCAAGTCTATCAAAATAATTCAATTAGAGGTTATCTTCAAAAATCTTCCCAAGAAGGACTTCGATGAGGATGACCTTCGTGATGTCGTGAAGAAGGTTCTTGCTCAGAAATATAACGAAAAAGTTCTTAAGAAGAAGAAGTTGATCAATAAAGTTAAAATTGAACGAGAAACTGAAAGAACTGATGCCGACGGAAATTATCGTTCTAGAGTATACATGGTAGATACTGTTGTAATTTTAATTTAGGGTTATGGATTCGTTGATTTTGTTGAACATGAGGATGCTTTGTTCTTCCTCGAAAAGATAAAGGACCAATATAAGATGATCAGCGAACAAAAAGTTCCTATTATCGAATTTGCTTTTGAGGATATAAAAGTAGTCAAGAAGAAAGAGAAAATCTTAGAAAAAATCAAGAAGAACAGAGAAGCACATACAACAAAGCTTGACGACAAGGATGAAGAAAAGGAACGCAAAAAGAAGGAATTAAAAAATGCTCAAAATTTGGCTAAGCTTCAATTAGAACAGCTACTTGCCGAAGGGAAAAAGGAAGACTTCAATAAAGTTAAAGAGCTTTTGAGCAAAATAAAAAGCAGAGGCCTCAAACAAAGACTCAAGAAAAGGATTAAACAAGTCTATGGCTTACCTCAGGAAACCAGCCAGAAAAGTAAGCCAAAGGAAGATAAACAAAGCAAAATTGAAAAGAAGATTAAGGCTAAAGAACAGGCTCAACAGAAGCAACAGGAGATTAAGCAAAGAAAGGAAAGATCTCGACAGAGATTGGCTGAAGAAAATGAAATATTGACTGTAAGATATTGGTTTAATTTATTTAACCTTCCAAGAAAATAAAAAAGAGTATAAAGAACAAGAAAAAGGAGAAGAGAAGGGCAGAGGATCACGATGAGTTTGATGTAAGACAATTTTTTCTCTCAGCTTGATATGTGTAGGAAATGGCGCAAGCTTATCTTAAGAAGGTGCAGAAGATTTAAAACGATGTATTTTTTCATATGATATCAATGTGTATGTACATAATAGCCTCTTTTGAAAGATCCTTAAAATGGAAATAAATATTTTCTGCATTTTTAAGTTATAAGCCCTATAAATCAGACTTTTCGATAATTTGCATCTAAATAATAATTATTTTTACTCAGAACCCTTAGGAAAGACCTATAATGTTCCAAGGAAAAAACACAATCTATGACTTTGACGATGACAATATGCCACCTCCCGAGATGCCCAGTTATTTAAAAGACCTCTTTGGTATTTCATTTGTGAAACGATATTAATCTTTAGGCCAGGACGATAAACAAGGTCAAGACAAGAAACAAATACCCATAAATCAGTCTCCCAACATGATCAAGACAATGAGTATTCATTTTGTTAAAGGAATTAACTTTTTAGATGAGGGCATCCCTGGAATGCCAATAGGATTTAATGCGTTAAATACTTCAGGGCAAAAAGCATTCAACTCACCTATGGTTCAACTCGATGGCTTCAATCCTATGTTCCCAATCAACCCAATGAATCTTAGCCAGCAAAATATGAGTTCAAATCAACTTAATCTTAGCCAAAATGCAGGCCATCTTGGAAACAACTCTAGGAACCAAAGCATGAACCTTAGTATGAGCAGAGATAGTAGAGCTGACCTCAGTACAAGCAAGAGTAAAAGCAAGAGCAATGCTAGAGCCAACAAGAGCTACCAAAATACTATTAATGAAGATATTGTCCTGATTGAAAGAATAGAAGGCATCCTAAACAATATCACCTCAAACCACTTCAAAGTCTGTCCCTACAGCGCTAGAAGTAACCATAAAAAATGCATAATCATAAGCTTTTAGTCATTGACATAAAGAAATGCAATTTCCAAAACATCAGTGCTTTCTTCTCCAATACTACTAAGAAATATTACCTCACATATTTTGATGGGTACCTCAAAGCAAACTCTAACCCTGCTGGCCCAAAGATTATTTCTCTTATTGACCTTCCTTTTGCAACTGTCAACACAACTAACACTATAACGCCCATTGATACTAGTCAATATTTAAGATCTGACAGAAAAGCTTACTTTGTTTCGATTGAGGGTTTCCACCCTATTTCCACATATCTACTCTTCAAGATCGAGAAAATATGCTATGGACTTGAACATGGCACTCACGTAATTTTCTAGAAATTATCTGTTCATCTGTTAGAGAAATCAACTTATTTACCTTAATCTCGCCAACAAGAGCACTTCTATTTTCGAACCCAACTCTTACATGGTCCCCTACAGTGAATTCCGTCTTGTCATCACCATTCACTCTTCTCACTCTAACGAAGATCCTTACACTTTTGAGTTCCTCGCAGACCTTTCTACTATTAGAGTAACCGCAGATCAGAAGAGCAAGTTTGTTGAGGCATATTATTTGGAAGGTGGGAATAATATTATCTGTGGCACTCAGGTCATCTTTGATCCCAATGCCGAAGTTGCCCAAAACCTTAATTATAAGGTCAATCTCGACACCAGCTTCAGTGGACAAGCTTCACCTTCTGTCAAACCTGACTGGGGCAAGAACTTGTTTGTCGTCCTTAAATACTTCACATTCAGTCTTCCTCTCAAGAAAGTGGAAAAGAAAGTCAGAGAACCCGTCTCCCAATCATCACTTGATGAAAACTCACTTTCTGGTAAGCAAGGGGTCCAAAAGAAGCCCCACTCCAAAATGGCGCTCAACCCCAATGCTCCTTTGTTCAGCAACAATACTACCCCATTCGTAGAACAAATGCAACAACAAAATTCAAATAGCTTCTATCCTCAAACAAATGTCCAACAACCCAACGTTCAAAATCCCAATATGGGAGGATTCAAGCCACAAACAACCCAACAACCTTTTAATCCTCAATTTGGTGGTGGTACTCCTCAACAACAGAACTTCTTCAATCCCAACGTCTTCCAAGCTGGCTTTAACCTTGACCAAGGTATGGGAAATATGAAAGTTAATCCCCAACTTAATAACTTCCAAAACGATTTCACTGTTAGCCCCAACTTCAGAACTAACCCAAGTGATTTCCCACCAGGACTTACTGGATCCCAAACCCAACAAGGACAAAATGACTTTGGCTTCAACAACCAAGGTATGAATCAATTCTTCCCTCAAACTGAGAAGCCCAATCTTAGTGTCAACACTAACTTCAGACAAAACAACTTCCAACAAAGAGTTAATATTGCAAATGCCGTCAAAGAAGGAGGTTTCTCTGATGTCATGAATATTATTGACGAAAGTAGAAGTGACAGATCAGGCACTCCTGATAATGTTGGCATGCCCGAAGGTGATCCTAAAACCCTAGGCACTAAGAATAGCCTCTATGTTGCTGCCCTTAAGAAAGATTCTGGTAGCGGAGCTAATAGTCCAGGTGTCATCAGCAGAATTGCTGGAAAGTACTTCTCAGGTGTATCAACTCCTCAAAGCAACCTTTCTCAAGATGAAGGATACCTTGGATTGACTCCTAGAGAATCTGAAAAGGAACCTGCTGGCTTTGATGAAACCCCCACTAATATTGTCATTACTGATGATATGATTGAGAACTTCAAGCTTGAAGATCACATTGGAAATTTGTGCGAATTCGCCAAGACCTATCAAGGAAGCCGTGTTCTCCAGAAGTTCTTCCCTAGAGCTAATCAACAAGAAATTGATACTGTAATTCAAGAATTTGAATCCAAGATTGATGAGCTTATGCTTGATCCCTATGCCAACTATATGTTCCAAAGCTTAGCTCAAAGTTGTTCAGCCGATCAAAGATTCTATCTGCTTCAAAAGGTATATTAGAAAGCATTCTTTTAATCTTCTAGATTGCTCCAAGTATGGTCAAAGTTGCTTGTGACAGAAAGGGAACTCATTCCCTTCAAGCTATCGTCTCCTTGATCAACAGAGATGTCGAAGACAAGCTCATTAAGGAGACTCTGGATGGCCACATTTTAGAACTATCTTTTGTAACTATTTTGATTTGACAGGGTCTCATTTTATTAGGATGCTCAAGGTACCCACCTTGTTCAAAAGCTAATTAGTTCCATTTCTCAATCTAACATTGACTTTATTTATCAACCTATTATTGAGAAGTTCGTAGAGGTTGCTAATAACAGTTATGGACTCTGCGTGGTAAAAACTTTGAAAAATAATCCTTTAATGTGCTTAGCTTAAACAACTTATGTCTAAAGTTGAAAAGATCCCTGAATACAAAAAGAGAATCCTTGATCTCTTGCATGAAAATCTTGAGAACCTCATCCAAAATCCTTTTGGTAACTACGCCATCCAACACGCTCTTGAAGTAATAATTGTCAGTATTTCAATTAAAACGCATAGGTTTATCCAAAGGACTGTAATGGAATTATGGATAAAGTTCTTGACAAGCTTATTCAATACTCTAACCAAAAGTTCTCCTCTAATGTTATTGAAAAATGCTTGACTATCGCTTCACCAGTACTCATTTCGTCATTCTAAGTTAATTATTTCTTAGGAGTACAGGAAGAAATTCCTTACTGAAATCCTCAAGACCGACCGCTTGACAGAATTAATGAAGAACAAGTACGGTAACTACGTTATCTTCAAGGCTTTGACCACCTCCGAAATGGAAGACAAGCAAAGAATCATGGAATACTTAAACAGATGCCTGAGCAGCATCAATGTTCCTAAGTATAAGACCCGTTGGATGCAATTCATTGAAGAAAATCCCCTTAAGGTTCCTAATGTTTCCCCCAACATGGGTATGAAGCCTTCCCTTTTCAAGGCCTCAAGCAGCACCTACAACGAGAGCCAAGACAGCTTCAACAAGAGAAACGACACCACTGCAGATGACAGCTGGGAAAATGAAATGGCTCAAAATATCAACAGAGGCTTGGGACCCGAATTCTCTCAGTTCTATTACCAAAACAATAACCAACAGATGAACCAGATGAATCAGATCAATCAGATGAATGCCATGGCCCAAATGAACCAAATGAATCAAATGATGAATAATAACCTCGGCATGAACCCTAATATGATGGTTATGGGAGGACAAAGAATGAACCCTAATATGATGGCTATAGGAGGTCAAGGAATAAGTCCCAACCAAGTATTTGGTGGCTATTTCACAGGAGACAACAGAGTCCAACAGACTAGTGCCTTGAACACTAGTGGAAACAGCAAGAAGCCTGTGGGTGGAAACAGCAACACTAACAAAAATTATAACCAGAAATTTTATCAGGAGAAGAACCAACATCATGTGAATAAGGGATATAACAATTTGTTCTAAGTATTGTTTTTTTCTAATTTGGTCACTAGATATACAATGAGCTCAATAGTATGTATGCCTGCTTAGTATATAATTATTACATATATTGTCATCGTATTTGAAATATCTTTGTTAAATATGTTAATAAAGCTCGATATCAAAACCCCACCCACTTTGATATTTATATTCTGCTCTAAGTACGATTCTTTCTGAAAAGAAATTTCTCATTTCAAAACCTCAAATAATTTTATCCTGCAAGACGAATATATGTCTTTATCTGGAAAAACTCTCTGTGTTATAGGTGCTAATGGTTATGTTGGGTCCTATGTGGCACAGCAAGCCTTGTCTTTAGGAGCAAAGGTCTTATCGGTGTCTCGTTCAGGCAGACCTCCTCATAAAAGCGGACCTTGGGCTCAACAAGTCAAATGGCATCAAGGAAACTCCTTAAACCCTGAAGGCTTTGAAGATGTTTTGAAAGAATCAGATGCCGTTGTCCATACAGTTGGAACCTTAATAGACACTAGTATTACACAGTTCAAAAAGCCTGGCGAGCCTGGAACATATGAAAATATGAATAGAGATCCTGCTATTGCTGTTGCCAGAAAATTAGCAGAAATAGGAAATAAGAAGATGATTTTCTTAAGTGCCAGTAAATCTATCCCATTAGTCCCAAGGTATCTTGCCGCTAAGTTAGAAGCTGAAGAGTTTATATTTAGTCAAAAAACTCTCAGAGCAACTATCTTAAGACCAGGAGTTATAACCACTAAGGATATTCCTTTCAAATATGCCCTTAAATATCCCACAGCCTGTTATGCTGCTGTGTTTAATGCTGTCTATAAGGTTGTACCTGACTCAAAAATGAAGGATTTCTTGTCAAACTTTGATGTTGACTATCCTATTGATGTCAGAGCTGTTGCTACAGCTGCTGTGATCTCAGCTTTTGATCCCAAGTTCGATGGAAAGATTCTTTTTAATGCTGATATGGAAAGTTTAAAAAATATGTTGGACACGAAAGGATATAAATTCCCTTAAGGAAATAAGTCTGTGTTCATGCAGGGCCGTAATTAATACTCTTTATAGAGATTACTTATTTTCTCTAACCTGAACTTAACTAAAACAAGTTCTAATAAATTTTATTTCAGCTTTCATTCTCATGTCTTCGCTGGAGTATGCCTCTCTTCAGCCAATAATCGAATTCCAGCTCCCATATATGTTCGCTAACTCTTCCCTCATTGAAAAGAAAGTGGACATTCTGAAGATCATAAAAGTACTTTAGAAACAAGTCCATTAATGCATAGGAACTCACAAATGGAAAAGATGAGATTTCAGTGAACGTACAATTCCCTGCCATCATTACCAAACAACAGCCAGCTCAAAATTTGAAAATCGTAATAAAAGTAAGAAAGTTCAGAAACAAAAGGACTGGGTAAAGCTTGTATTATCTTTCAATTTACCTCCAGTGAAATTATTACCAAGCCAGAAGTAGTGGGAATCGTAAAGGATGTATACTCCTATGAAGGTATGATCATTCCTCTTATTTTAAAATTATTAGCTCTTGCTGACTTTCGTTTTGAGCCAAAATTCCCTGAGCAAAAATTGATAGACTTCATGAAAAGTATACAGAATTTGGGTATGAGACCTTATTGTCTTAGATTATCTGTCAAATGGAAAAGAAAATCCCAAAGATAACTATCTAAATCAGCTTCCATATAGAGCTCTGAGCTATTCTATTCAACCAGGAGTTTTTTCCAAAAATCAAAATAACTATATACTTCCACATAGGTATAACAAAGAATATCAGTCTCTCATGATAGATTTTTGTTTGAAGATGTTACGGCAGTGAATAAGAGCATCAAGGAAAAGAAAGAAGACAAGACTCGTTTTCTTGCCAAATATATTCACTTTGGTGATCAAGTATACTGAGAATAAATCATCCTTAGTTTTTTAGGATACTCCTCAACCAGAGCCATTACCTGACAGTTTGAAGGACAGGCCAGAATTCCTCTTTATCAAGGTATTGATCAAATGAATGAGTCTGAAATGTTAGCAAAAATTCGAAGAAAGACCAATATGGCTGAAAAATTCTTTGATTTTTGCAAGCAAAGACAAGATCAAATTTGAATCTTACCATCTTTTCAAGAAGTATTTGTTTATATTGACAGGCTTAATGTTAGGATTCTTTCTTATTTAGCATACAGTTTCAAGGATGGCCCTTGGAAACATACATACGTCAGATTTGGATATGACCCCAGAGCTGAGCCTACATCCTTCATTTATCAAGTGATAGATGTTGGAGTGCTTGATAATACAACCAAATATGAGAGTCTAGTACAAAGTTATAAAAGGAACGAATTGTAATAAATATTTCAAAATTTTGTTCAATTCATAGTGAAACTTATGATCCCTCTTTTTCGGAACCTCCCACAAAGTTGAGGCAAATATACCAGCTTGTTGACCTACAGGACCAGGCTATCCTGGATATTTTAGAGAAGGAAAGGGGTATGATTGAAAGGAGCGATGATATACAATGCAATGTAAATTATTTAGAAGATAGAAGTTTAATATTGTAGAAGAAGACAGGGTGGATTAACCCCAAGAGCTTCAAGGGAATTCTCAAGTTCATGAAATCTAAGTTCAAAATAGGCTAAGGTTGTTTGTTGCGTGCTCGTATCTTTTTCCATGTTTAATTAATTTACCTTGTTTCCTTAAGAAATAAATACATTTAAAGTTAAGTTCGTATCGAAGCATGCCTATTACCGAAACCCAGGCCAAGCTTTGGTTCACCAACGAAGAGGACCGTGTACAATACCCTTAGAATTTCATATAACCTTCCTAGCAAGCTTACGATGATCGTATGATCGCCAGCATTGAATTGAAGTCCCTCGACTTCGATGATGAGAACTTCTCACCTGTCTTCAACAGAGCCACCCAAGAAGTTTTCTTACACCCCAGTGAAAAATTCAGAGCTGACTTCCATAAGGTATTATGACCTGACTATCCTTATACAACGAATAGGCATATGCTCCTTTCAAGAGTCTTTCATTCGACCAAGCTGTGGACAAATACGTTCTCTTCCAACCTAACCATACTTTCAACAGAGAATGGACCTTCACTAAATTCCTTAGTGGATTTGGTATCAGTTATATCCTCTTGAGAGAAGTATAATTTCATCTTAACAATATCTGAGTCTAAAGCTTCCCTTGAGAAACTTCTATGCCAGATGCTTCGTTATGTGGGTTTGGTTCGCTAAATTGTTTGATCATATGAACACCTGGTGGCCTTACTTCTCTCCCCAAGGAAGCATTCAAATGGCTGCTGATAGATATCACTCGTACTAACGAAATGAGCATGAATAACTTTGATTAGATGGGATCTCAGATGTTATGACAACGTCTGGAGAATCAAGAAGTTCATCTATGTTCCTTCCGTCATGAACAGGTTTGGATTAATTTTGGACTAAGTTAATATGAATAGAGTCAAGGAATCCAAGAGATGGAACGGAAAGCAACCTGCTCACATCTTGAGAGCTGACTACTTCTATTTCTCTCACTACTTGAGCTCAGCCTCTAGAAGAAACAAAATTGCTCACTGGGTATAAATTAGGTTTTTAATTTGCTAAATTGCTTAGGATGGTACCATGAACATGCCTCTCTACAGATTGGCTGATCCTCAATCCAAGGACTCTTACATGATGTACGCTCACTAAGTCTGCTGATATATATTTCCATCTTGTTATGTCAGTGTTACATATATATATTGAAATCTATGGCAGGAACAAACCCTAAATGAGAACATCATCTCGTATAAAACTCAAATTCTCTGATTTTAGCTCTGTACTTAGCGTTTAACAAAGGAAAATAACTTATTAATAGTTTTATTTAATTACACATTCATTGATATCACGGATTTTGCCACCTCAAACAGATGATAGAGTATACTATTGGCCTATTCCGCCCTAATTTTCATAGAGAAAATGCCAAAGAACTGGCTAAATTAGAAAGACTTTTGGATAAGACAGAAAATGAACTCAAGAAGAAGAGAGATGAAAAAGCTTTTCATAATGCAGAACATTTCCTTCAACACATGCAAAAAGTAAAATAGAATAGCTCCAATAACATATTGTTAGACCATGGAAATTTACACCCTGGTCGCTGAAGAAATAGCCTCCTCATTATATATTATTGGAATGTCCAAGCACATGGCCGTTGTAAGAAAACTCGCCAGAGGAGTCCAGCAACAAACCAACTCAATTTTGAAGTTTGCCTTGAGGTATTATGATAAGAAAAGCTTTGAATTAGAGAAACAAGCAGAAAAAGGTATAAAATCAAATTAATGGAGTAACCTCTTAGATAAACAATTAGGAAAGAATAATGCCTATGCAAGTATGAATTCCAATTCTACTATGAATTCTCCAATGAACCAACAAAACCCAAATTTAATTATTTCTAACTCTGTTTCTTCTGCAAATAACTTCACCCAATCAACTGGCAACATGTATATTCAAGAGGGGCTGGTACAATCACCCTCTCAACAAAAAGCTAACTTACAGCTCCGTACTGGAGCAGGCTATAATCCCACTCAAGGCCTGATACCAAGCCCACAATTAAATTCAAATAGAGAAGGCCGAGGAGGACAAAATATGGGCGTTATTCCTACCAGACCTGGTCAATTACATCCTCCAGGTGTAAACCTTGATGCATATTCTATTTTCAAAGAACCACTTGAAACTCTTACAACTGTTTCTGATAACTCGTTTTACACTACAGATCGTCGTAGAAAGAAAGACAAAGAGGGTACTGACGAGGATCTTGATGACGAGGAAATGAAGTTGCTTCAAGAAGAGTATGAGCAAGCTCAGAAAGACATTGAAGAACTGTTAAAGCAAAAGAAAACACTCGAAGGTGTCACGTCGGCTGGTACAGCAGCCCAGTTGAAGCAAGTTCTTCGTCAGATGGAAGCTACAAAGAGAAAGGTCAAAACCCTTGCAGCTGAAGATGAGGGAGACAGTGATATTGAAAACGTAGATGTAGATGGCCTCAAAGGAGAAGTTTTGGGAGCATTTGATAAGGCTCAGAAAAAGACTGCCAAGAAGGTCATCAGATATGTTGACAATAAAGAAAAGATCCAGAGAATCCAAGTTGGTGTTAAAGAGAAGAAGGACGCAGAAACAATGGTATTGTTCGAAAATACTTATTTTTATAATTTTAGCCTGATCCTAAGATGCTTGAAGAACTAAAGAAAGTCTACAGAAAGGATTTAGAGAGGGCCCTTGAGGATAAAGTGGCTGAGGTCAAGAGTTTATATTTGCAAACTGCAACTTTAGAAGACCGTTTGCAAGATCTCCAGAAAAAGCTCGCTTCTATTACTACTGAGCATTCAAGATGTACCTCAGAGAAGGCTGAGCTCTCAAAGAAACTCCATTTATATGAGGAGTTAACTAATGAATTGAAAGAGGAGTCTAAAAATTTGAAAGGAATAATAAAGGAGAAGAGTGAAGATATTCTGAAGCTTAGGAGCAATGTCTCTTTCAAAAGCACACCAAGGGGTGATGAAAAGTACCTCATTTATATTTTCCCTAATCTAAATAGATTACTGGAAGAGCTAGCTTACTATAAGAATCTAGTACAGCAAATGCAAAATCCTGAAGCGACAGAACAACCACAGGAGGAGGAGCTTCAACCCATGGATGAACAACTTCAGAACGAAGAGCAAAATCCTACACACAGCAGAAAAACAAGCAAACCCGTATCAGAAAAATATGAAACAGGAAGTGATGCTACTCCTAGAAGAATTGGTAGGCCTGAAAATCAAAAGCCAGGTGACCCTAAGTCGTTCAGAAATGCGAAGAAAATGCTCGTTCCTCAGATAGCCAATAACTTGGAAAATTTGAATACTAACTCTGAGGAAATTGAGGATGAGAGATTTGAAGAAAATAATAATCAAGTTGATGATATCGGTAATGTGGAAGAGAATCAAGTGTCGGAGATAGTAGAAAAGCAGAGTAGTAGCAATGATATTGATAATAAGACTGCTCTTAATAAGCAACAAACCAATAGAAAGAAAACTTCTTCTATTTCTAAATCTGTTGAGAAACAAAACAAGAGAGTCTCAGGTGGAAATACCCCTCGAGGAAATGACAATACAGCTAATAATACAGCTAATGAGAATCGCACGATTCCAGAAATCAATCAAATAAAAAATCCTCACTCAGAGAAAAAGTCTCAACCCATAAAACAAAAAAATGAAAATACCACTGTTGATAATACAAAGAAAAGCACAAAGGACGACTCCAAATCTAGCAATGTTAGAAATGCGCAAAAAGAAACTGGAAAACAACAAAGCCAACCTCAAAAGGATTTAACTCAACAACAGTCTCAATCTGTAAAACAATCTCAAGAACAAAAGCCAGCACAAGCTAAACAAACATCAACTTCAGTAGAAAAGACTCAATCAGATGCTAAGGCAAGTGTCCAAAAGGCTGAAAAAACACAACAAAATAAAGAAGTTCCACAGAAGCAAACAAAGGAAGCACCTTTGAAACAATCACAACAAACCTCTTCAACAACCAAGCAATCATCAAAAGACACTGTAAAGACAAACTTACAAATAAACACCAGTGCCACCAGCTCTGTAGTCTCTTCTAATACAGTTTCTCCGATGAATAAGCTCCCAATTGGCAGAAAAGAAGAATTTGAAGATGTAATTTCTCCAACTCCTAGCGATATTCAACAATCAAATAATTCACAGGGACTTCCCAAAAAGGGAACTGAAAATATGAAGAAAATTCCTCTTGGAGAATTCGAGTCTGAAGAGGAAAGTCCTCGTACTATCTCTAAACTCAATTCTCCTGCTACCAAAAAAGACATGAGAAGCAAAGGTATTCAAGCAGGCTCTGATGAGGTGGATGACTCCCCCTTCCAATCTGGTGGCAAAGAAGTTAGAGATCTCCAGCTTAAAATAAAGACCAAGATGCCTACTCCGGGCAGATATGCTGTAAGAGACTCACCTATTGCTGAAGAAGATGAATACGACACGACTGCCAAGAAAGAAGAACTCAAGATGGTGGGCTCAGATAAAACACGAAACTCCCAGGATAAGAGATCAACTGGCAAGAAACATCAAGATGTCCGACCTATAAAGGAAGAGCACGATGATTTCGATGATAGCCCAGCTAAGATTAAGAGAAAGCTCGAGCCCATGATGACACCCTCCGACAAGAACAGGACTCCAATTCGTCAGAAACAAAAGTTCGTGACAGAACAGGGAGATGACGAAGGCATGTTGAGAATAACGACACAGTCAGACTTGAAATCAAAGCCGTCTCAAAGAAATCTCGATATTCTAAAGAGTGAAGATGATGAAGAAATATTCAAGATGTATGGAACTAGAAGCTCCAATGGGATGAGCGTGACAAGCACGAGCTTTAATCATCCTATAAGTACAAGAAACAAGACGGTCAGGAGTGATATAAATCCATTCAAAGGACTTCGTAGTGAGATCAGCAGTATGTCATCCATAGATGATCCTGATATTGAGTTGAGGAAGACTTTGCATACCCAGTCCCACCTGGGCTTTGATTACAAGCCATATAAACCAAGCAAAAAGATGACTCAAAAGATTCAAGAAATAATCAAAAAAGAGGAAGCATCAGATGCCGAGAAACCAAGCACAACTGAAGAGGATCAAAGAAAGAGCATGTATAAGGCCATGTTGTACAAAGCTCAGCAAGATCCCAGAATCATGAGGATGTTTAAACATTTAAAGAAGGATAACTATAATAAACCTGTTTATGATGATGATTATGTGGTTGACTTCGAGTCCTTTAACCATTATGTTAAGAAGTTCCAGCGTTTGCATGCAGAGAGATGTGGTCCTGAGTGTTCACATTTACAAAGATTCTATGCCAAGATAGGATATTATCCTCAATACCTGCATAGAAGAATTATGGAACTGAAGAAAATGGATGTTTCTACCATGCCTGATAGGCCAAGATTGCGCCAGAGACTGCCTATGATTCCTAAAAGAAAACCCAAGATGATACTTAGTAGTAGTGCTAAAGAGTTGTAAGAAATATTTTAATTGCTCTTTGTATAATGGATTATTTTTGTCCCTCTTTTATCTCATTATTTTTATTGTTATGCTCTGTTTCATATCACATTGAGCATGTTTCAAAAGTATAATACCTAAAAAAGCCTCTCATTACTAATCCAAAGTTCGAGTGTTGCTCTAGCTAGTATAACATTAAGGTAATAGAATTGAAATCAAATTTCTTCGGATAGGCATCCTAAGTTAAACAAAATTCTGTTCAGACAATCTATCTGCTCCGAATTATGATACTATATATATTAAGAACCTTCTCGATCAAAAATTCAAATAAATTTTATCAGAGTTAATCTTTTTCTTTCATGCAGACAAACGACGCCTCAGCAACCCTTAAGGAGATGGGTTTCACTGATGATCAGATCACCCTCGCCTTGAAGCACTCTCAAGATAAATCCCTTGAAGGTTTGATTAATTGGATTGACGCCAACCCTAATCTTGAAAAATATCTGTAAAAATCTTACTTAGTCCCATATAACCTCTAGCAATGAGCAAACCGAAAATACCCAGATGCAAGAGGAAAAGCCCCTAGGTTGCGAGCCCAATCCTAATAACGAAGGACAAGCTATCTCTCACATGGTCAACCAGGATTTGGCTAAGGAACTTGAAAGCATGGGTTATAGTAAGAATGTCAGAGAGAAGGCCTTGTTAATGACCGGAAATACCAGTGTTGAGGCAGCTTTGAATTGGATTGAGGAACATAGAAATGATCCTGATTTCGAAGAAGAAATGAGAATTGTTGCTCAGAAGGAAGAAAAGAAATTGACTCCTGAAGAAGCTATGGCCAAGGCAATGGAACTTCAAAAGATGCTGAGAGAAAAGAGGAAGAAGAGAGAAGAAGAGGAAGCCCTAGAAAGAGAGAGAAATAGAATCCAAAGCGGAAAAGCTCTTTCTGAGGCTAAGAGAGCTCTGCAAGAAGCTGAGAAACAAAGAGAAATCGAGAGAATTATGAGAGAGAAAAAGCAAGATGAAGAATATAAGAAAAAGCTCCTTGAAGACTACGAAAGAGAAAGAATCGCCAGATTTGGAAAGGATGTAACTCTTATTATTTTTTTTTTCTTAGAACCTAGCATGCTAGTGTAGCCAAAAGTCAATTAGGAGAGAAGCCTGAAGAGAAGCTCAATACTGCTCTGAAGCAAATGAAAATTGTTTATCCTACCTTCAACTATCCTGATACCATAAAGGTCTGCCTTACAACCCTTAAGACCATTCTAGGTATGCCAGTATTTGTGAAATATAAAATAATTAGGAAACATCTTAAAGAACCCCAATGAGCCCAAATTCCAAAAGATAAATCTTTCTAACCCTAACTTCAAGGCTAGAGTTGGAGATGTTATTGGAGGAATTTTTATACTAAACACCCTTGGTTTTGCCGAAGAAGATGGCCATTTGATTCTTAAGGACAGCAAGATGATAGAGCACTTCCCTAAGGCAATCGAAATATTCGACAGAGAACTCACCAACTTGAACGTCTAATCAGAAGGTGTATGTTTTCTTGCAAATGATTAGTTGGAGTATTAAATGTCTTTGTATTAAGTTCCGCATGGAATCAACTTACATTTAAGAATAAATAGGGAACCCACTTTTACATACAATACTAATCAGCATCTCAAAAAAGTTTACATAGAAACGAAAGCGAAGTTTTAAAAGTTCTCTTCCAATATCCACATTTATAGATGTTTTGGAGAAAGGACAAAGGATCTCACAGTTTGAGTCAGGCCATTACCCATCAAAAAAGGTGATTCCACCTTAATTGTTGTAGGGTTAGGATTGAAAGGTCTAGACTCTAAGCCATCTAGGAAACTGGTTCCTATATTAGAAGGGGAATAAACAAGATTATCTGATAAATAAGTTTTGAGCATATTACTCTTCGATGCTCCATATATTTGTGTATTATTGTGATTAATATTTGCATGTGAGGGGGAGTTCTCCTTGTCCCTTTTATAGGTAGGTTCACCATAACGGGATTTATTTAGCTCTTGCATCCTGGATTCGAACTCAGAATAGAAGCCATTGAATTCCTCTTTAACTTCTTCTAGTTTGGCATTGTGGGAATTGGTTTTAGTAGTTGCTAGTTTATCAATAATCTCCTGGAATGTTTCAATCATCTTGTTCTTGCTGGACTATTAGACGTCATTTATGCATATAATTTAAGTACCTTAAGCTCCAAAACCTGAGAGCTCAGTATACTTATTTGTTTCTTTTGTTCTTCAATTTGTTCTTCAGTATCAGAGTCAGCTATCTTTTCGAGCATAAAATCACATTGTACAGCAGTAGTCTTTAACATCTTGCTCGTTGCACTACTGCTAGTAGACTCTTTTCCAGAAGGCATGCTGGCTTGAATTCCTTTTTCTGACTTGAAGTTATTGTTAGGAACATATTGGCTTCTCTTATTCTTCTCTTTGAACCATTTGAATATGTCGCTAGGCAGCTTTGGTTGTGACTCCCTGATAGATTCTCTAACTTTGGTTCCGGAGTGGAATAACGGAGCTTGTCTGGACTCTCTGGCTTCGAGTGAAAGATTTCTTCTAGAAGCTCTAACACTTGAAGCGGTTGAGTGATGGCCTCTTCTATTAGCAACTGGGCTTTCCACCTCTGGGAGACAACTAACATCCTGAGATTCATCTATCTTGGGGAGCTTTAGGGTTGATTGTCTTTGGAGCTCTTGTCTTAATTTATATGACTTTCTCTTTTCATTTTCTAGTTCATCTTGGAGAGCATCAATTTCTAATATTTTGAGGACATAACAAAGGAAATTACTTTTCTTAGAGTGTAGGACAATATCCTTTAATTCCTGGATTTCATTCTGACATTCGACCAAGAATTTCTTCAGCTCTTTGCCTTCACCGATATCTTCTTCTAATATCTTCTTTTCTGTCACCTTTCGCTTTGGTTTTTCAGTTTTCATTTCTTCTTTGTACTTATGATGGACCGGCTGGAGAATAAATAAGAGCAAAAAGCGAATATTACTTGTCTCTTGGCTTCATGGTAGGTCATAGAAGGACTCATATCTGCAGAAATTCCCACATCCTTCTTTTCATGGATATGATCAACAATAGAAACTATTCGGTAAATTTGAATTTTGAACTTTAATACTATCATTATCATGAATTTCAGATACCATCTCATTGGCGAAGGAATTTTCTTGTTCTTCATATCTATCATAGTCCTTCATTAAATTCTTAGCGCTTGGTTTCTTATTAGACCTTGCTGGCTTTATAGGAGTCTCATCAGTTTGAATTTTCTCATAAGAATCTTCTCTTTCACTATATCTATGCTCAGAAATTTTCTTCTGGGACTCTTGCGGATTATCACGAGTTCTTCTGGTAGTTATTTCTTCATCACTGCTAATGCTAGAGGAGTCTTCCTCTATGGAGAAATTTGTGTTATTTAAAGGAGTTCTCGATGATCTTAAGGTTTTTATTGTCCTGCTGCTGTTTGGGTATTTATTGAGTTCACTTTTAAGTCTATTCATCTCGCTTTGTAGTTGCTGGAGTTTTTCATTACTCAGACTTGAATTGACAGAGTCAACTCGCACTATTTATTTAAATTTGATAGGATAAGGGCTTACAGGTTGATCGTGCTGAAGTATTTCTGAATAATCTTGATTGACTGTTAGTCAAATTGATACTATCCTGAGGCAGGTACTTGTCGTAGAGAGGAGTCATAAGCTTTCGCCAGCTCGACATCTGATATCGTTAAGACCTTTTTAAAATTTGAAATAAAATTTCACTTTGTATTGTGTAAAAGGAGTGTTGAAATCAAGCAAGAGCATTTTTCAAAAATTTTCACATTATTAAGAAGAGTGGTATAAAAGGGGGAAAATATAAGAGTTTCTGGTCTAGAATCGTATACAAGCAAACATTTTTGATAATTTGCGCTATGTTTAGATCGATTATAGATAAATTTTATGGAAGAAACTGTCAATAAAAATATAGAAAAGTACCAGACTCCACATTGGAGAGCTCATCCCAGCTTAGTGGGTAAGACAAGAAGATAGCATTTATAAGTCAATAGGTTGGTGTCAAATGAACTATCCCACAGTTTTAATCAACCAAAAAACAAGAAGAGAACCATCTCCTAAGAATTATGATAGCACAGAGTTGAGCTATATTCATCAAAAGAGGCCCATTTCAGGCGTCTCAAATACCTCTCTCTATAAACCTTTTACCAACGCCTCGAAGAATAAGTCTCCTGTGAGACAAGAAAAATTAGGATCTCCACCGAAGGGATATAAGAATTCTATGTACGTCCTAACTACAACACCTTTCCTCGACAGATCAATTATTGTACCCTTTCTTAGGAAACGAAATTCATTGTATAGACTAAAGAATTGACCAAAGACGAGACACTCAGCAGGGTCAGACCTTTGTCTTGTGAAATCAGCCAAAAGGATTTTGAGTCAAAATTCCATAAAAAAGTAACTCAGGTTGGAGAAATCAAGTATCATGAAGTTCCAGAAGATGAGGAAAAGAGACACTTAAAAGTAAGAATAATATATCTTTTCTCAAATTTTAGAGTCTTCCTGGTTCTGTTCTTACCGAACAATCACTCAAAGAAATCCTTAGTCCTGAATTGCAATATCTAAATCTTTCTAACCTGAGCTGGATCACTAATTCTCACTTGAATAGACTTGGTTTCTTGGCTCCCAACATTATCGAATTGAGTGTTGCCAGAACAGAAGCTAATGATGATACTTTGATTGAATTCAGCCGAACACTTGAACAGTATATTTGACCTTATAATAAGTAATTTTGCAGCTTGAAATCACTTGATATCTCTTATTGTCCCAATATAACAGAAAAGGGAGTTTCTCATTACTTAGAATACAGACCCGAACTTCAGAAATTCTGGGCTGCTGGAAATTCTGAGTCAATTACTGATTTCTCCCTTAGGCATCTTAAGGATGCTTGCTGGTTACAGTCTCTCAATATAGAATTTTGTACTAAGGTCACAGATCAGACCTTTGAGGCCCTTGCTAGCACAGATCCTATTTGTCCATTAAAAGAACTTTACATTGCCGGTTGTACTGGAATAACTTCTAATGCTCTTGCAATGTTAATTCCTAAGACAGGATATAATCTGGAAATTGCAGATGTCTCAAATATGACTCAGGTAAAATTTTCGGAACAAGTGATAATTTTGTAGAAAGAATTTAATAATGAAGCCATGAAATATATTGGAACATGCACCAAACTAACCAAATTAAATATTTCAGGTTGTCCTTACATCACCTTTGATGGTATTAACAATCTTTATCATGGTATCTCCTTCAATCTAAAAAAATTAATCAGATTAGGTGATAAGGATCCCCAAGGAGTTCCTCTTAAGAAAGAGGATGGACTTAAGAACTTAGTTGAATTTAGAATGGCCAGCATTGGTTGTGACTCTGAAGGAGCGGTCTTAAAGTTCCTTCAATCATGTCCTAACTTAGAAATTATCGATTTGAATAGATTCTCAGCCCTTACGGACACTGGTCTTAACATGCTCTTGAAATCTCTTACCCAGCTGAAGGTTATTCAAATGAACTTTACTGAGAATATTCCCGAGCCATTCCTACAAGAAGTTAGACAGGCTTATCCAAATATCAAGTTCATGAGAAATATAATTAGTATGAGCGATCCTAATGATAATGGGCTAAGAGTTCCCTTCCCTATGAAGAAGAAGGCCAAGAAAAAGAAGAAGGGCAAGAAAGGAAAGAAGTAAATTACAGTCCTCTCTATAAATTTACTTGTAAGTCAGATAGGTTTCATGTATTTTTATCCATAATTATATATGGAATTTTAATCCTTTAGTACTGTTGGAAAAGATTAAGAATGCAAAAATACCCCAGAGGAGTGACAGGATTACATTACATAAATTTATGCAAATCTTAACATAGAAAGTATGTATCTATTAAATACTACAAAATTGCCAAGTAATCATCTTAATTTTGAGATGTTTGCAAGCCCCTATCTTACAAATTGCTGCTGTATTTCTTGATCAAATCATCATATTTGTTAAAGTATTTCTCATTTTTCAGCTACAAAGTCAAGAAAATACAAATCATATTACCTGGTATTTCATATTCATGATCCAACTCCTTTCGTGAAATGAATAAGAAGGCCTGTCATCAAAGTAAGAACCTTTAGGTCTAGTCAGCCTGCTGTAATCACTGAATGTTCTCAAATCTGAATTTCCAGCAATCTGGCTATTCTCTTCTTCATCTAGGATCTTGATATGACTTCTTCTATGGTCCTTCTTCTGAGCACCTCTGGACCATTTTTGGTATATGTAATTATTGTTGTAGGCATAGTCACTTTGATCATCTTGACTCTCGAACATTTCCATGACTTTTGGTTCGCTCTCAACAGCATCTGGCTCAATATCAACTTTGAGCTCTAGATAGGCCCTGTATAGTTGGTTAACATCGTCTGATAATTAGGAAAAGAATGAAATAGTTTTACTTTCTTCAGCCTCTTCGACGACAAATTTGTTGAAAATTATGTCAAGAGCTTTGAGGGCTTCTTTCTTGGCTCTAAGTTGGTTCTCTTGATGACGGAGATGAACAAGCTTGTCATTGTATTCATGGATTCTATTGTTCAGTGTTCTCTTAATAATGTCCAATTTCAATTTCCTTCAGAGTTTTAAAAAAGACCTAAAAACTTACTTGGTAGTGGTTTTTGAAGGATCATTTTTGAAGTTATTATACTCAATTTTGTATTGCTGTTGTTCTCGTCTGAGCTCATCTTGTAGCTCTTTAATTTCAAGCTTTTTGCGATAGAGAAGGTCTGAGAGTTTCTCGAGGCTGACCTTTTCAGTTGCGATGAAGGCAGGCCAATTGACCCTAAAGCATGAAAGTAAGTTGAATCGAGGTACTTTGATTTTTGGGCTTGAATTTCTGCAGTTTTGAAGGAAGCTGTGGAAGGAACCTCTGATAGTTCCTTTTGAGCTGAAGCCTCAAGTATTTGTTCGTTAACTTGATCCAGGCCGTGAAGAATGAATTTTCCTTTGTCAAGTTTATTTGTCTGTCCGAAGGCTTTTTTATTTGTGGGAGCTTCCTCTTCATCCTCACCATCTTCCACTTCTTCATCTCCCTCATCCTCAAAGGAATAGAGTCTTCCATGATCAATTGTTTTGTTGGTTTGAGCTTTCCTCTTACTGAGTTTGGGCTTATCAGCTGAATGAGATCTATTCGATCTTTTGCTCTATTATTATTAGTAAAGGACTGGAATTTATACCTTAATCATAGTTTTAATGTCTTCAACTTCTTTGACTAATCTGGCCAAACTAGAGCTTGAAACCTGATTAGATAGAAGTTGTGGAGCAGACGGTCTTTGTAACAAAGTACTGGCAGTGCTCTCATGTCGGATCGAAGAAATTGATCTTCTCTCTTGATCAATGGCCTTATCCATCTCTTCGAGTTGCTTATAAAGTTCGTCGATTTTCTTAAGCAAAGCGTTCTTATTAGCAATCTAGAAAGATTATCACAATGGTCAATAATAATTTACAGCTTGATTAAGACGGCCAAGTTCAATTCGATGTTCTTCAATCTTCTCATTGACCTCAGCGGTTCTTCTGGCGACATCTTCAACTTCAGTTAGCAATTTATTTATTCTCCTATCTTTCTCCTTGATTTCCTGTTCAGTTGTCCTAATTTCCTCTTGAAGTCTGGAAATTTGCAGCTTGGCATTCTCTCTAGTAGCGAACTCATGGTTGAGAGCTTCAATTTCAAGTCTCAGTTTGTTAACGGCCTCATTTTGTTCTCTTTCAAGGTTCTATAGAGTTATTCTTTATATAATATCCTTACAATCTTATCAGCATCAAGTTTCTTTTCCAGGTTGAATTTGAGCTCGTCGAGTTTCTTCTTATGCTGTTGGAGCATGGCAATTCTCTCGGAATCGATATCATTGAATTTCTTCTCATATTCCATTCTCAAGTTATTCTCAATTGTCCTAGCACTGCTTTCCTCAAGCTTTCTTCTCTCAATTTCCTGAAGTTCTCTAATACTTCTTTCATTATCCTCGTAAAGTTTCTGTTTCTCAGCTTCAAGCTTCTTTCTGTATTGTTCTCTCAATTGGACCAATCTAATCGAGATATCTTCTTCCTTGCTTCTTCTGGTGCTCTCAGCAACCATCTTTTCTCTTTCAAGCTTGTTAGCTAGCTCTCTCTTGAAAGTTTCAATCTCCTTGTTCAATCTCCTGGACTCTTCCATTTCAACATCTCTCAATTTTCTCTCATAATCTCTAACCAAATCTGCCTTTCTCTTGTCCCAATCCTGGATAACAATGGACTCCTTCACATTCTCATTCTTAGCCTGAATGAGAAGCTCTTTTTGATTCAATGCTTGCTCAATTTCGACTTGTAAATCCTAATATAATTATTTAGAGATAATTTATCATACCTTTTTCTTTATGACTATTTCTGCCTCCAGACCAATCTTGAACTCCTTAAGGTATGCGTCGAGCTCCTTTTGGAAGGTATCTTCAATTTCTTTTTCAGCTTTTTCGAATTGACTCTTGAGCTCCATGATATTTTTTTCTATTTCCTTTTCATTCTCCTTAAGAATTTGGGCTTCAAGTTCCTTTTTCTTTTCCTCTAAGGGTCTATCATCCAAGCCAGCATCTTTTGGCAGGCTGTCATCTTCTCTGGCTTTTTTGAGCTCAGCCTCAAAATTTTCTTGAATTCTCTTTGCCTCTTTCTGGTAATTATTCTCGCATTCGGCTATAGCAGAGTCAAACTTGAGGATGAGATCATCCTCAAATTTCTTAAGAAGAGCATTATAGTCTTTATTTTCGTTATTTTCTGGCTGAACTTTGGAAGCCTCGCTTCTTTTGCTCTTATATTCCTCTTGTAAATCTGAGAAATTAATGCTCTCATTCAGTTCTTCCCTAGCTTCATCCAAGTTCATATTTTTCTGATCATCCCCTAGGCCTTGTAGACCAGAGGGATTTTCAAATGCAGAGTAAGTATTTTGGCTATAACTCAGAGGACTAATTCCACTATCTTGCAAGTTGCTGGCATTTTGTTTTATATTGCTCTGACTAGGGACTTTTTGCAACACTTGAGGAGCAGCTTGTTGGTTATTATTAGATTGATAACTAGAACTCGATCCTGTATTTCCTGTAATAGACCCCAAATTTATTCTAAGTCGGTCCTGCAGCTCTTTCTTGAGTCCTTTGTTGAGAAGAGCCTTTGTATCTTGGAATTTTTTCTTGTAAAATTCATCCAGAGGGTGCTCCCATTGTGATACACCTGTTTGGAAATTAAAATAGTAGATTTCTCCCTCTTGTGTCCTACAAGCACGCCATGGTTGGGGTAAAGGAGCTTTCAAGCCTTCTTTTGCTATATAAAGAAATTCCTTGTCTTCTTCTGGGTTCATGCCTAAATACTTTGCGTATTCGATAATTTCTTCATGAAATTAGGAATTGTTAAGAATAATGGTACCGTCTTCTGATGGTTCATAATCTGGGTCGACATCTCCTTCTGTTATTACTGTATCTTCATAATGATCTTCGAAATCCTGTGCTTCGAAAGAGCGGTTCGCCATGAAATCGCCTTCTATTCGTTATTGATTTAAATTTATTTTTGTGAAATTCAAAGAATTGCGCAGAAGTATGATTCCAATTTTCAAAGCTAGATATAGACAAAATTACTATTCACACAATTGTGAAGTTCTTCTGTAGAAAATAAGTACAATAAGAAAAAAATAGAAGAAGAAGTTACTTGATTATTCATATTAAAATTTATTGAAAATACAAGAACTGTTAAATTCAAATAAATTCTGAATTCCCCAAAAAAACCTGTAATGATTCGCAGCCCATCCGAAAAGAACAGACCTCAAAGTCCATACTACCTTCTCAAGACCAAAGGTACTAGAAATTCAAAAGTTCGTAATTTGGAATAGAAAGAAGGCTCGGGTTATCATCCCCTAATAGTAATACAAATGAAAACTATGTTCCATCTGCATCAAAGGCAGACCCTCTCAGTTCAAGAAGTTCATGTTTTTCTATTGAGACATCAGAAAGAAAAGTAAGAATAGTACGAATAATATTGATTTGGAAGAAACTGCAGTTCGATCCAACTAAATATGCTGAAGCTCTTGAACAAAAGAAACTTAACACAGAACTGGACACTGCTCTTACTCTCAGTTCCACAGACACAAAAAGGTCTCCACTTCAAACCAATCCCACTATGCCAACTTTACAAACTGAATGCGATGCTCCTATAAAGGTGAGTTTAAATTAGGAAAGTTCTCATCAATTAGTCACATGCCAAAGAAAATCCTGTGTTAGATGTATTGACTAGTCCCAAGGTATAGTTAATACTCAATCTCCTAACTTATTAGATTCAAGAGGCTAGAAATCGCAGCAGTTCAAAGCCCAAATCTATTTTGGATAATGTAAAGAACATCTTTAGGAAAAATAATTGTTAGCTGTCCCCAAGATATCAAACCGCCTCCATCTTTTCCCACAACTATGTTGCACAGAGTATAAAGTCTCCTAAGGGAGCCCAAGCTTTACAATTCCCACAACAAGCTAAGCCAATTATCAGGCAAGAAAGTATTACCCAAATGAAAAAGCAGCCCCAACCTGAGACTAGCCAAGCTACTATCATATACTCTAGAAGCCCTTCCCAAAAGGGACTTAGCCTGCAAAAGTCTAGATCTCCAAGTAAGGCTAGTCTCAATACTTCAAATACGCAAAGCTGTACTAATTTAAGGTAATATAAATTACTGTGGTATTAATTTGTTAGTTTCAGAACATCAACTGGCTTTGAAGAGAAAAAGAAGGTCTTCGATAGATTATATCAAGAGAGAGGTCTTATAACTCTTTATGCCAAGAGTCCAGAAAGAAAGATTTCCATTGAAGAAATCCAGGAGTCTAAGAAAGAGTTAAAGAGGACCCACAGCAGAGGCTCATCCCTTTGCTATGATACAACAGCTATCGCATCCCCAAAGATTGTGAACTATTGGATCTCAAATAAAGAGGATCAAGATCAAACTAGATATTCCTCTGGCTCAACTTATTCTTCTTCCACCAAGCCCCATACACCTATTATTGTCAGCAAAGGTCCAGTAGTTAATAAGCATGTCGCCATCAAAATTGCAGACAACTTTTTAACTACTGACACTTCCCTTAATTCTGAAATGTACAGCCGTATCTTAAGTCCTGTCAGCATGAAGACTACTCAAGGAGATGACTTTGTCACCACCACTACTGACTACACCCTCCCCACTTTGCCTACAGAACTTGATTCAGGAAGAAACAAATCTCAGAATAATCCTGTCAAGACCATTATGCAAAGTACTATCTCTAGTCTTCCTCCAAATGTCCAGAAGGACTTGGATTTAGTTGAGCAAGTAAACAATGGCATGACTCTAAAGCCATCCTATAAAAATTTCGCTGCACAAAAGATCCAGCAATTACAAAAAGAAAATATTCCTAGCGGTCCTAATTACTTTATTAGTGTGACAAGCCCTACTGGAGAGAAGAAAAATCTTTTGGAGGGCACTCTTAAGGCCCGTGATAATAATGTACAACCTCAATTACAACAGACTTTCCCTAAGCAGTTTAAATCAACACTAGCAAATAATAAATTTGGAACTATCTATGAAGTCGATGAGTTTTACTCAACCGACAGAACCTTAAAGGAAAGTGACAGAATGAACACTGGAGACAAAGAAAATGTTGCCGTGGGTGAGGAAAATTAAACAGGAATTTGTTATACTCAAAATTCGAATGTAATATTTGGCTATATTCTAAATTAGTTTATTGTCTTCATTTGTATGATAATCTATATGGAATTATCTTATCTTTACGAAAGTGATTTCTAAAAAGTTTCCAGGAAATTCTTAGAAACATATAATCCCATCTTTATGCAATTATGCGAGATATGGCTTCAACAGTAAAGAATATTCTATTTAGTCCAATCTGAGTCTTCTGGGAGCTTCTGGGGATTCAGGATCAATATAGTAACCGTAAGAAGGAGTTTTGTACTAAAAGATTATTTTGAAATCAAGATTATTTACAGTTGTAACATTCCACATTCTAAATAATACGAATCCGAGCAAGAAGATAGGAGCTCCGATGTGGAAGACATTCTTTCTCCAGTTTCTGTTTACGGTCCAGGCTTGGACATGAAGGTATTTGGGAATTGGATACTTTTGAAAACCACCCATGCCAACTTAATTTTATTAGATAGAGGATTATTAATGTCATAGCTAACGGGATTTCTAAGAAGAAATCAAGAAAAATGGCTCCATACATATAATTAATTCTTTTTTGGCAAGATATATGTAATACTCAATTACGAGTATAAGGAGAATCTATTATCAAAGTCTTAACCAGATTTCATAATTGAATAAATATCATTATCTGAAATAAATGAATAAGCTTATTATTCTCGCCTTATTTGTTGCCTTATCGATAGCCCAGAATTTCACGTCTTGTTCTGGAAAAACTAACACCCATGAGCTTGTTAAAGAACCACCCAAGCTCTTGGCTTCAACCAAGAATGGAAAGAAATATATTATTCAATCAAAAACTGATCTCACATCCCATGTTTATATTGCTGTCCTTCAAGGAACTCCCTATGAAATGGGTTATGCCTACGGTACTTTGTTCAAGAATGAAATCAAGTTTGTCTTAACTGCTGTCGAGGGCTTTTATGAAATCGCTAGCACTTGGGTCAATGATCTCCCTGCTTGGATGCGAAACTTGACTGATCATCCCAAAAAGACAGCTTGGTTAGGAACTCTTTTCGAGCAAATTGCAACTTCTCGTTATACTCCTCAACGTTATTTTGATGAAATGAAAGGTATTGCTGATGCAAGTGGAATTGATTACGACCGTCTTGTTCGTCTCAATCTCTTCCCAGAATTGATTAGAGCCTCTTGCTCAATTATTGGTGTTTGGGGGCCTGCTTCTAAGACTGGTGACCTCCTCCAAGTAAGAGCACTTGACTGGGTTGCAGCTGCTCCTATTAATCAATACCCTACAGTCACTATTTATCACTCAACTGAACCTGGATCAAATCCTCATGCTAACATTGGTTGGGCTGGTCTTGTTGGAAGTCTTGCAGGATACTCCACCAAAGTAGGTGTTGCTGAAAAAGTGTGGTTGCCTTTTAATGACAGCCTTACCACTATTTTTGGAGAGCCATGGATGTATGTCTTAAGAGATGTTCTTCAATTTGCCAACAATCTCGGTGATGCCATCAACATGATCCAAGATGCTCAAAAGACTTACCAAATTTATGTTGGAGTCGGATCTAAGAGTGATAATGAACTTAGAGGATTCCAATATTCTTATGCTAAGACTGAAGTCTAC
>Ga0065720_1019131_pt1 | contig 36103 bp, 28 predicted proteins | sample Thericmetagenome_FD_59107 | JGI IMG/M metagenome (GOLD analysis project Ga0065720, IMG submission 59107) | Thermophilic microbial communities from the Joint Bioenergy Institute, California, USA of rice/straw/compost enrichment - eDNA_2 v2... | ecosystem: Engineered > Solid waste > Grass >... | reverse complement strand
GAAATATCCAAATACAGAATTAATATAAATTTATATGTTCCGTAATAAAATTTTTCCATTGGGGGATGAAAGGATTATTCCTAAGTCTTATCATTTCCTGTATTCTTGTGGTTGTAGCTTGAAATTTGACAATTTTCGAAAACCTCATTTTTAGGTAAGTATGATATAATAATCATATGAATTCAAACAGTTTCAATATCTCCCACCCGTTTATATCTTAAGCAGTTCAAAGAGTGCGTCTCCAGTTAAAGGAAGCAAGCAAAAGTTGAGATATCTGATTGAATTAGATAGAAAAGCGTCTCTCAAACCAAAAAAGGCATCTGTTATCAGATCACAAGAAAGTTCAGTAGCGTGGAAGCCAAGTTCCCAGGACGAAGAATATACTACTGTAAAAGAGCAATTATTCAAGCAGATTCAAGAAAGACATTGGAATAAAGACCATAATATCAATTTATTCAATAGATTTGAATTTACTGACAAAGCAAAGCTGTATCATAAGAGAAGACTTGAGATTCTGGGTTCGAGATTGACAAAGAGGAATCCAATTCTCCAAGGCTCACAAATCACTCTTGATGCTGTTGTGAGGAGACACTTAGAAGAAATTAATTCAACAATCTTTATGGATGACCGTGATAATGAAAATAACCTTATACTTCAATCTAGAGCTTCTCCAGAGCTAGAAAACAATGGATTCTGTACATTAACGGGCTTTAACTTGACTCCAGTGGCTCAGCTCAAGCCTGTCACTCCACAGAAAAAAGTCATCAACATTCATGTTCAAAAGACTTCTCAAGGAAAACAAAAGATACAGTTTCAACGGCTAAAATATCGCAGTGATGTTGTAAAATCTAGTGAACTAAAAAGCCGAAATTTGGACTCTAATTTCTCTTTGCCTTACAAGTCCAGTATTCTCGGAGACACTCCCCAAGGGAGTATTGTCCTTTTCCAAGGCGAACAGAATCGTATGCATTCCCTAGCTAATACATAATCGTACTTTATCCTTTGTTCATTATTAATCCTAAGTTTTTTTAGGTTTTATTTTCATTATTTATCTCAGAGTAGATAGATAATTTTTCTCATATAATAAATTTAATCCCAAATGGCACAAAAAAGCCCATCTATCCCTGGGAAAAGTACTACAATAGCTAATTTGAAAGCAGCTCTTATGAACCAGAATAACCCAAAGGAACTTAAACCAGAGCCTGAACATATTTGCCAAAATTATATTGACTCTGCTCTCGGGTCTTCCAACAACTCTATTCTTGATAATTCTTCAAAAGTCTCTGATTCGAGTTGTCGATCTATGGACTCTATTGTAAAAAAGATATTAATGAAGAAAGAAAAATTAGAAAGAGATACAAGTATATTATATGATCATTTTAAACCCCAACCCTTCTTTACCCATTTCATTCAGAACAATGAAGATCTAGAAGAGAGGGAGTCAATGATGTATTTACTAAAGCACGCTCAGTATCAAAGCTATTCCTCTGGCTCAGTTATTTACAAAGAAGGGGAATTATCAGACGGAAGTATTTACGTCCTTCTCAAAGGAGAAGTCTATTTGCTCAGAAAGAACTCTGACGCCATTGTCGTGAGCAATGCTAGATACGATGAGAATGCATCTCTTGAACAGGCCGAAAAAAACAAGAAGGAGTTATTAAAAAGAGGGAATACAATAGGGAATCTGACAAACATGATAAGTACCCCAAAGAATGATTCTGAGAAAAATCCATTGAAGGGATTGGTGGGGAAGAGAGCATCCAGCCAGAAACAAATTGCCAGGTCAAACTCTAAGTCTTTAATAGACGAAAATTTCTTGCTTAATTCAAATATGAAAAACCCTGAGGAAACGACACAGGTTAATCCTTTTAAAGAATTTGGCACAATTACCGAAAAACTCCTGCAAGATGGGTATTTTGGTCAAAAAGCCCTAGAGAATGAGAAAAGAAGGCATGAAACAGCAGTTGCATATCAGGATTCTGAATTCATGGTTTTCAAGAAAGAAGACTTCGCTCATATTTATGAAACTTTTAGCAAGAAAAAACAACAGATTATCGAATTCATCTTAGAATACTTCCCAAAAATAGATCTCATCCACTCCCACCAGATCCTAAACAATCTCTACTATACTCTACAAGAAGAAAAAGCCGTTCATAACGAGTGCATCATCAATGAAGGAGAGACTTCAGATCGAATTTTTATCCTTTATGAGGGCAGATGTGAGCTAATCAAGACCTTTATCATTGAAGAACCTGATCATGTTGCTCAAAGCCTAGGACACTTTAGCCAACATTATAGAATCAAGCAAAAGAATAAAGAAGAAATTACGATTTGTACTATCGAGAGTGGAACCTTCTTTGGAGAGGAAATCCTGTATAATAAGGAAGGTAAAGTTGATTTCACTGTGAGAGTCCTTTCTGCAAATGCCACAATCTTCTCTATCTCAAAAACCAAATTTTTATATCGTTTCCCCAGAGAAGTCCAAAATGAGCTCAAGAGGATATACACAAAAAAGAGAGAACAAAATATCTCAAAGCTGAAATTCTTAGTTGAAAAGAAAGGCATTAAATGCTCAGATTCAGAACTTGTTGGGACTAAGCCTCCAGTTTTAAACCACAGTAACAGTCCTAGAGTAATCATCCAAAATGCTGATAATACAATCCCAAGTGGCATCAAGCTCTATACAGAAGGAGAGACCAAGAAGCCAGAGGAAAGCAATATAAATCAAGAGGAAACTGTTTCTCAGAATAAGTCTTCATTGCGTGGAAGACGCAATATCAAAATTGATTGTTCTAGTTTTCTGAGTGTCAACGATCTTATTGAAAAAGTCCATGACAAATCGACTGGAAGATCTCGAGACATTTCCATGACCAAAGAAGACCCAAATCATATTAGTTACATCTCTTCTCTCAACGAATTCTCTTCTAATCAAAACTTTCTTTCTCCCCCTCCTAGCCTAAGAGATCTTGATAAAAATGATCATAATAATTCTCATTCTAACCTACCTAGTCCATTATCAGGATCCATGAATTGCAGTATTTCGCCAGTAGCCAAGGATGACTCGAATGTCCAAAGCAAACTATCTCTTAGACTGGATACAAACCCTTTCCTCAGAAAGTACGAACGATATACAGAAGTAATGAGAAAGAAATTTTCTTTTGTGGATGATATCGTCAGAAATAAAAAAGACAGAGCTAACAGCATCAATAATTACAGAGTTGACTTTACTGAGTTTGACTACGAAACCCATGTAAAGAAGACAAGGCTGCAGCGGGTAGAAAGACTTATTAAGAGTAAAATCTGGTATAATCCAACTCAGCTTGCATCTAAGAACGGGGAGTACCGACCAATCTCTTCAGGTTTATTAAAAAAGATAAAAAAGATAGCAATGCAGGAGGACTCTTTTCCAGATAAATCATCTTATATAGAGCCCAGCCCAATAGGTGACAAGTTTTCTAAAACTTTTAATGACTTTACATATCTTCAGCATGCCCATTGGTCCAACCCCTTCCTCAGGCCTCGCACTACACCAAAGAAAAAGATAGGATCAGAAATCCAACCTTCCTGGCCACCTTCTCCTATTCACTCAAGGCAAAACTCAAATACTTCTATTCCTTCAATAAAAGTTGAGGGAAATTGTAGCAAAGACTCAAATCCCTGCTCTACTGTTAGAAGCTCCCAGTTTGACTTTAGCCAAGTAAAAAGATCTAATAAATCAAGACCGTCAACAAGTCTCAATAAATCTACTCCTAGAATTGTTGGAGGATTTGTAAAGTCTCCTATCCACTTCAATAAGAAAAAAATTCTATGTCCTGGACCTGAACAGCTTGCCAGGGTTGCCAAGTAAATTCTTTAGCTTTGTTCTAAGCTGATTCTTATTCTAGTCTTTTAAAAACTATAACTTCTTGCTAAATTATCTATATGTCTTCTATTATTCCTTCTGAATCTTTATAATTGAGATTCCTCAATCAGAAAGCTCTAAGAATGAGAGTGAAATCAACAGCTTTTTATAATCAAAAATACCAAAAAATTTTATTTTTGATGAAAAGAAAATTTCCTTCTTGTCTCTATTCACACAAGAGGATCCCAAATAAATTTAAGCAGAAGAGAAATTACAAATACTACAACCAAATTTGGTTTTCAGATCTTTTTGATCCATCCCATCGATTCACTCTAAAGTACACACCAAAGATTCTATTTCGCCCAATATATTCTCAAGAAGATGAATCCTCAACAATAAATCATGAGGAAATTATACCCAGGGAGAATTTTAGGTATAGTAAAGTCTCATATTGCCAAGAATTTATACAGAGAAGGGCCTTTTTAAGATCAATTTCCATATTTTCAAAACTGAAAAGCTTAGAAGTAATAGATCTGATGTTGCCTTTCAGAAGAATGGCATCAATTGGAGTCAATAGATTAACTTGTGGATTAGTAGCTCTTAAGAAATTACAAAGAATTCAGATTTGCATTCTTTCTGAGAAAGATATATTCAATGATAGATGTATTTTCAGAATTTTTAGAAACATTTCTGTCCTTCCAAAATTAAGAAATATTGCTGTTGATATTGACCGTCCCAGTAATTTCAATTTTGACTTTGGAAAAATTAAGAGAAAAATTTCTCGTTTGAATAATCTTGAAACGATATCAGTCCCATGTATTGGGATTTCAAAGCCAACAACAATAAGTTTATCCAAGAAAAAACCGATCTCTCAAAATCTGAAGCCAAAGAGTTTACAAGCTGTAGAAATATTATTGCCAACAGGAAAAGTTTTCGAAGAAGGGACTATAAGTTCATTGTGCAGTGTACTCGATACTTCTAAAATGCAGAACTTATCACTATATTTTGAATCATCAAGATTCAGTTCTAATAGCGATTTACCAGCAATCCTTTCCACACTGAACGTTATGCATGGTTTATTGGAGTTATCGATTCACTTTAAAGAGCTAAAATTCCAAAAACCAGGAGCTATAAAACCAGAGAATATCCCGAGTGAAAATGATCTGATCATTCTCTCAGAGTCTATTGCCGAACTAAAGAGTCTAAAAAATCTTTCACTAAAATTTGGCTCAACAGCACTAACAGCTTATGGGTTGGAGGCTCTCTTTATCGCCATTAGTAAAATTAAAAATCTCCTGAACCTGAAGCTATTATGCTATTCTCAATCATCTATCAGCTGTTCCGAAGTAAAAGTCAATATTGAAAAATCCTTATCAAAATTATCTCAATTAAGAAATCTTGAACTTCTCTTTGTGGATGGCACTTCCATAAACGATATGTTTCTCACTTCAATCTTGAAAAGTCTATCTTCCTTAAAAATAGAGTCTTTCAAGGCTGGATTTGGCTATGAAAAAATAACTAAAGAACCATATAAGTTATTGGGTCAAAATATTGCCAATGTGAGTTGCCTAAAGAATTTAGACCTCAGCTTTCACTCCAAGATAACCGAGACTACTGTTATCAAGATACTCGGATCACTTTTTAAGCTTAAGCTTCTCGAAAGTTTGACACTGAGATTCTCAGACTTCAATATATCTGACAAGGGTTTGCTATTGCTTTCTATTAATTTAAAGGTATTTCAAAACTTAAAATCACTAAATCTCGGATTTCGGGGATGCATCGGGGTTACCTTATTAAGCATTCAAGAGATGATGAAAAAAATTCCTTTACAGAAGGCAATAACTGAATTCCAATTTTTATTTTTCTGGAACGGTTTAGACAATACAATTCTGGAATGGCTTTCTACAGCAATCGGGAATCTCAATAATCTCAAAACATTGTCTTTAAAGTTTTATCCTTGCCTAGACGATTTAAAAACTGGGTATGAAAAGCTTATCAAGGCAATTAGCTCGCTCAAAAAATTAAACAGTCTCAGTTTAAAACTGGGAATTAGCTCTGGTGGCATTCCGCCTTCAACATTAAAAATCTTAGTGAGGAGTATTGAAATTCTCCCTGAGTTAAAGTCTTTAGTGCTTGATCTCTCAGAAACAGAAACTGAGGTTCTCAACAACAGCGTAGAATTTCAGTTACTAAGAAAATTGTTTGATAAAAAGTCACTCGAAAGCATTATTGTAAATCCTTCTTTTAAATAAGTTCATATATGTACATTCCTTCTTCACATGAGCTCTAATAGAAAAATCTTCTCGAACCAGACTTCGAGTACCTAAGAACATGTTGTTATTGTTCCTGGTTTAGTGCTTCGATAGCCATTCCAGGAGAATGGAGGAGGATTTCCTTGTGTTGAAAGATTTTTAGGGCTGAAACTTCTAACAATAATATTGTCGTTTAGAAAATCTCGAAAATATTCTGGAAGATCCAGGAGAAAAATAGGTATTTGACGGCTAATTCTTGTCTTATGTAACTTAAGGGAGAATTAGTGACATAAACCATTAGTACTATATAGGATTAATTAATAAAGTAGAAGTGCTAAAATATTGAGAATTGAGCTTTGTGTTGAAATGAGTTTACTTCTTTTTTTCTGTACCAAGGTGACACACTTACCCTAGAGGTACATAAATCCTATGATGACGCTTTTCAAAATCAATAAATGTTATCATTGGATGAATTAGGTGTTATAATTTATTTTATTGCATTTGAGACAATATATAAGCACTCACAGTTGCCTAATATATAAAATTTAAAATTATTTTTACCTATGAGAGTTCAAGTTGTCTTTTTCGCTCTCTTGTTGTTGGGCGGTGCCTTCGCTCAAAACACTAAGCTCAATGTCGTTGTCCAGATCTTCCAAGGATTTGTCAATGGTCTCGCTCAAGAAGTTGATGTCCATGAAGTCCAAAGCTGCATCAAGGACTCCGACGCCATCTTCAACGATTTCCAAACCGCTGTTGTTGACTTCTCCAAGAACAACGCTGGAGCTGCCTGGAACGGTATCCAAGCCCTCGTTGCTGGCTTACAACTCCTTCCTAGCGCCATGCAAGACTGCAAGCAAGCTGCTCAAGAAGTCCAAACCATTGCTAAGGCTATCTCTGCTTTCGGATCACCTGTTGCCTTCTTCTATGACGTGACTAAGAATATCTTCGTTAACCATAAGGAAATCACCTCCGATATTAACAACGCCATAAATGCCTGGAACAGCCAAGACTGGACCAACTACGGTTTCTACATTGGTGAAGCCGTTGGATTGTCCATCTTCGGAAACCCCTCTATCCATGCTGTCACTGCTCAAGACCTTCCTGACATCTTTGCTGGTATTCTTAAGGGTATTGGCGCTCAAACTGGATATCCTGAAATTGCTCAATGCATTGACCTCAGCTCTGAAGTCGCTCAAAACATCACCGCTGGTTCTGCTGAAATCGTAACTGGAAACTACCAACAAGTCCTCCAAGGTATTATCACCATTGCTCAAACCCTCCAAGTCCTCCCCACCGCTGTTCAACTCTGCCAAGGTGCTGAACAAGATGCCGTCCTTCTCTGGAACGCCATCCAACAATACAAGACTCCCAAGTCTTTCATCTGGAACGCTGGAAAGAACCTCCTTGTCAACGGAGTCGATGTTTACAATGAACTGGCTAACGCCAGTGTTAACTACAAGGCTGGAAACTGGTACTACTATGGTTACGATCTTGGTCTCATGCTTGCCACCATTGTTTGGGGAAATAACGTCACCGTCTCTGGTAACGATGCTGCTAACGTCTTGAACTTCGCCTACGGTTTCATCGTCGGTGTTGGTGACCAAGAAAACTGGCCCGAAATCAAGAACTGCATTGACACCTCTGAAGAAATCGCTGTCCTCCTCAGACAAGCCTACAACAACTTCACCAAGGAAACCCCCTCTTCCGTCCTTGCTGGTATTGTTGCTCTCGGTGAAGCTGCTCAAATTGTTCCTAACGCCATCCAAGAATGCAATGCCACCGTTAAGGACCTTAAGGCCATCATTGCCGCTATTAAGGCCTTCCAAAGCCCCGCTTCCTTCTTCTATCACGTTGGAGTTAGCTTGCTCCTTAACGGACGTGAAATCCTCCACGACATCAACAATGCCGTCAACGCTTACAAGGCTGGAAACTTCTACAACTTCGGTTACTACACTGGAAAGGCTGCTGCTGTCCTCATTTTGGGTGACAAGGCTTCTCTTGGTGACCAAGAATTTGCTGAATTCCTTAACCAAAGAGTTGGCTGGGATGCTGGTGTCAACCCTAAGTTCGCTGGCATGACCAAGGAACAATTCATTCAACAATACATTGGTGCTAACATTGAAGTTCCTGAAGACGTTATCACCTTCGACTACGATAACTTGGTTCAAGATGTTCCTACCAACTTCGATGCCAGACAAGTTTGGCCCAACTGTATTCACCCTATCAGAGACCAAGCTCACTGTGGAAGCTGCTGGGCTTTCGCTGCCACTGAAACCCTCTCTGACAGATTCTGTATTGCCAGCAACGGATCCACCAATGTCATTCTCTCTCCTCAATACCTCGTTTCCTGCGATAAATTGGCCTTCGGTTGCAACGGTGGTAACATCTACCAATCCTGGTTGTTCATGTCCAACACTGGTGTCGTCACTGACTCCTGCGCTCCTTACGTCTCTGGAAATGGATCCGTCCCCAAGTGCTCTGAATACGACAAGTGCCACGATGGAAGCAAGCTCAAGAAGTACCACTCCAAGCTCTTATCTATTGCTTCCTTGAAGAACCCCGCTTCTATCCAAGCTAACCTCATGCAATACGGTCCTGTTGACACTGGATTCGAAGTTTATGAAGATTTCATGTACTACACTGGAGGTATCTACACCCACACTAGTGGACAACTTTTGGGTGGACACGCCGTCAAGATTGTTGGTTGGGGTGAAGAAAATGGTGTTAAATACTGGATCGTCGCCAACTCTTGGGGTGAAGACTGGGGTGAGAAAGGATTCTTCAGAATTGCTTTCGGACAATGTGGTATCGACTCTGATGCTGTCGCTGGACAACCTGACCTCAGCAAGTAAGCGTAAAGACAGCATTCATAATTACTGTATGAATCCACCAACTTGTAGATGTAATTTGCTTAATAAAGTTTAATGCAAAAACACATTTTAGAAAATTTGATTGAGTGAAATTGAAATAAAGTACAAGAATCACAAATAGAAAAGTCACTAATCGCAACAGAATATGAACTTAAGAATTAGAAAATAAAGATAAGCTTATGCAACCAATACAGTTTTTTCTTTTATATCAATGAGATCGAGATGATCTCTGTATAATTCTCTCAAAATAGTCCCATTGCCTTTCGATAGAGGGTTATATCTGACCTGACTAATGCAAGTGTAATCTGTCTTTCTGCAGATTTGATTTTCTAAATGACAGCTAAGCATGCCTTTGGTCCCAAGTCCATGTGTTAAGATGACTAGGACTTTGGTTTTGTCCTTGTTTATATTATTATTAAAGTGCTCAACGATGTTCCTGTATCCTTCCTGAACCCTTCTGAAAAAAGTTTCATGATTCTCAGGATAAGTTGCCTTGGAAGAGTAGATTTGAAACTCTAGAAATCCGTCAACAAGGTTATATTTGGTGTATTTTCTTATATCTTCTTTGCTCCTTGTTCGGATATAGAGCTCATCCAAGGGATCTTTGTCATAGAATTCCTTACCGAGGTATTCTGATACACCCTCGTCGATGAAAATGGAGCCTTGATAGATATCTTTAGGCTCAAATGTATCGAGAATGTGTGAGGCAGTCTGGATACATCTCAAAAATGGGGAGCTGACCATTACAATTTGAGGATTTCTTGTTTCCAAATATCCTTTTTCGTAAGATTCTTGAATAAAAGATTGCAAAGTTTTTCCAGCAGCTTGCGCTTGAATCTTTCCAAATTCGGTTAAATGTGGATCATGTAAACATTCTATCTTATTGAATTCCTCAGGTCCACAATTATCTGCTCTTTCACCGTGTCTTAAAATGAATATCATTTTGAGATCTGATTAAAAAGAGGATATCGGGTAAATATATTAATTATACATACATTGTTAAGCTTTTATAGAGGATCAGATCATACAAGATCAGAAATCTGTTAATTCGTATTAGAAACGATCATACTTTGTCTTTTAGCATTGTATTTGCATAGACCTCATCTGCCTTTGTAAGATGAGCATGAACTTGGCCTTCTGTAACTTTAGTAACCCCTTTTCCATCAAAGTTGGGTACTATTTCTGATACTGATGTATACTCAACACCTTTGTAAATATCGAAAGAATTTAAGCCTTCAAGTATAGCCTGAATTCCATATCCATGGGTAACAAGGATCATAACTACATTCCCATCCTTATTCTTTTCTTTCTGATAATACTTAACAATTTCTTCATATAACTCATATCGATATTGCAATTTTTGGATTGTTTCAGGGAAAACAGGCGTGCTCAAATGCTTATTTGGTTCAACCAGACCATCTTGGACAGGATAAGGAACTAAACTCTTGAACTCTTCTGGTTTCTTCCTTAAGTAGAGATCAGGGAGGGGATTGCTGTCTGGGAAGTATGTTGTCATCAATAATTCACAGATGCTATTCTCAGCATAGATCTGGTTCCCCTCAATTTGGTTAGGATTAAAGGCAAGGGAGATATTATATGCAGTTTGCAAACATCTGAGAAAAGGAGAAGATACAATTAGATATTTCACGTGATCTGCCTTGATATTATTGCTTTCGCTGGCTTTTTCAACGCGATTACGAATATATTCTCCAGCTAACTTGGCCTGGATCTTTCCTAATTCTGTAAGGTGGGGATCAAAAGGGATTTCTATCTTTTTTTGTTCTTCTGGACCAGCATTATCTGCGCGTTCGCCATGTCTAACCACAAATATCATTTTTATTTAAGTTTGCTAAATAGAAAAAGTTAGAATTATTATCTTCGATATGCAATGAAAGAGAAAAGTCTTACATTAGTCCCAGGAACTAGCACCTTCTTAAAGCAATTTATTTGCTGCATCACGAAGCTTATCAGAATTCAAAAGAAAATATACTAACACTAAAATAAACATAAAGTCGGTTTCAATATCGTGGTTAAAATGGAAAAGATAGGAATTGTCAAGCCTCCGGATGAAAGAGATCGACTCAGTGCAATTGGCGCATTAGCTGGTTATCCAATTAAGATCAAAAAAGCTATACAGGCAATTATTCCATTGTTTGATCCAATTCCTCAGCCTAAACAAGGAGATTGGCTCTGGGATCACGATGAAGATGGCCAATCTTTTGACGCCTATGAGAGCTCGAGAAAGAACAGGATCGACATCAAAAATTAATACATTTATATTCAACCATTAGAGATGGATATAGATAAGGCTTTCTTGAAGATGTTGAAGAAGTTTTTGGAAGCTTATTTTATGGAGTTAAGTTCAAAATTAGGAAGGCAATCAATATTTATGAGAGAAAAATTCTCACTCGTGTGTCTGAAAGTACAAAGAAAATACAATATCATGCTCCCAGCATAATGAACGCAGTTCAGAAAGATTTGCCAAAGGACGCTTATGCGATGATGTGCATCTTGTTCCAAGATATCTATAATAAAGTGGAGGACGATGATTATGGTAATAAACCATGATATATCCTAATATCTATCTCAAGTTATCTGGTACCAAAAAATGTATTTTCCAATAAAAAAATTTACAGCATCAGAGTTACCCTGAAGAGTTAAGGGAAAGTACTTAAGTTTAAAATGCTCAAAATACTCTCTCTTCTACTAAGAAGGCACGTACTGAAACAATTTGACACTAAAAATATAATAGAACTATAAAACAATTTCCAATGTTTCTGGAAAGATTTAATGGCATGAGAAAATTTTACTAATTTCACAGAAGGTAATAATAACAGATCTTTATAGGATTGCTGATCAAAGTGAAAAATACGATAATTTTGTCCATTTACAGCTACTAACTCTGCCAGAGCCTGGCTTGGCAACAAAACATAATAGAATAGGAGTATTTTCTTTTGTGCGATTTCAGGAAAAGTTTTATGAAGGCCTGCCAAATGAAAAAAGAAAAATTTCAGAAGCTCGATTTCGATTACTGTCTTGCAAAGTACAGAATTTCTTGAGCTTTGAATAAACAATAATAGGTCATGGCTCATGAAATAGGCCATTTATTTGGAATGAAGCATTGTATTTATTACAATTGTCTCTTAAATGGGTGCAATAGCTTTGAGGAATTTGACTCCAAGCCTCTTTACATGTGTCCTGTTTGTATCAGAAAATTGCAATCCAATATTACATTTTGCTTTTTGGAGAATTTTCAAGCCTTAGAAAAGGCCTGTGCCGAGATCGGAGAAGACGTAGGCGAATATTCAAAGTTCTATAAAAAAACAGCTGATTTAATCAAGGAGGCCAATGGAGGCCATTACTAATAAATTTTTTGTTAGATACTATGGTTATCCTTATGTAACAAGTTTCATCTTATTTCTGTATGAATTATTACTAACTAAATTGTTAAAAGGGGGCAAGATACGTGAAGGTCTGGGAGTGCATGTGCTAGTAATTTTCTAAAAGAATTTTACTAATACTGAGGAAAGTGATACCGAATAAATCAAGAAATAAAATTAGTTGAGAATGGAACATATATTGCAATACATTCTCCCGTCGATTCTTGGTGATTTCATTCAAGGAATTGACAAGAATCACATGAGAACCAACTTTTTCTCAGGAAAGGTCTCATTACAGGGAGTAACTCTTAACCCAAATTTGCTCAAACCACTTGGTGTTCCAGTTAAAATCATATACTCAGATATTGGCAAATTGGAAGTGAAGATCCCATGGCTGAAGAGATTAAAAGAGCCTATTGAGGTCTACTTAGAAGATCTTTTACTCTTGTTAGAGCCAACTCAAAATATGGATGATTTTGATATAGTTGAAGAGAGGATTAAATTTTTGGATGGACTAACAGAGGAATGCACGATAAAATTAAAAGGAATTCATAAAGAAACAGCCGAACAAGAAGGCGGCTCATTGGCATATTACAAAATTTTGATTCTGGACAACTTGCAGGTAAGATTAAGTGAATAAGTGCTAATATTCTAGCTCAAAATAAAAAATATTCATGTTAGATTTGAGAATCCCAAGAAGGGCTATTCTGCTGGATTTACCCTTAATGAAGTCAATGTTCATACAGTGAATGAGAAAGGACAACCTGAATTTTTAGACAGAACGATTGAAGAGAATAAGCAAAAAGACTTATATAAGAGAGCGATAATCAAGGATCTCAGCTTTTACTGGAATTCTTCGGAAGTGACAACTTCCTTTATTTCTAGTGAGAATTTTACTAATGACTACAGAAAGAAATTCCTGCAAGAGTATATTTTAAGAAATGACAGCAAGGCCCAAAGCATGCAGCCAATTTTGATGATTTCTCTTGAAAGCAATTTGACTTTCAAGAACGTCAACAAGCCTGATCAAGAAAAAGAGCCAAGATATAAGGTCGACATTGACCTAAAGCCCATCAATATCACCGTTAATAGTGATCAGGTCAATCAAATGATTGGAACTGTAGATCAGTTCAATCTGATCACTAAAAGTAGAAAATACAAGCATATATTGCCTACATTGACCACAGACGAAATGTTACAAGAAACAATCCTCTACAAAAAGGCATTGAATGAATTTTTACTCAAATATGAAGATTCTGATTTTAAGTGGTCTGAAGAGCTCAATAATTCAAAGAGGAAGAATGAAGCTGAACCTATTAGGCAAGCATTAGCAAGATTATCCAATGATGCTTTGGCAGAAGCTAGCAAGGAAGTTATATTGCAAGCGGAGAAGAAGAAATTGCTCAATAAAATTGAGAAGAAAATCGTAAAGAAAGGATTCTTTGGATTCTGGAAAGCTGATGATAAAGAGGCTTCACAAAGCGCTGAAGAAATGCAAAAAGTTGAAGCCTTCTTCGATTCTTTTATTCAAGAAAATGCAGAGCAAATAGGAAAGAAGCTGATGACAGGATTTTTGTTACAATTAAACCTTACTTTGTCTGAGGCCAGTATCTTCTTGATCCATGGAAAAAGTCAGCAGGGATTATTAGCAGACGCTAGAAAGATGAAAATAGTGTTCGAAATGTTAAAGATCGATAACTATGATATTACCAACTTTGGATTGACCTTAAACACTTTAGAAATGTTCTTCATTCAGAAATATCCTAATAGTGATTATTACAAGAAGACTTCCGTAATGAAAAAAGCCGGTTCTAAAGATAGTAGCGGAGACTTTGCATCATTTACTCTTAAACGAAAAGTGAGGGATAAAAAAGAAATCATTGATATTGCTGGAGACATCCACGGGACAGAGTTCTTATTTATCCCTGAAATAGTTATAGTCATGAAGAAATTTTTTAAGTTCCAGAAACAGGATGCAAAGGATAGTTTCGCCGATGTGGCTTATGAAAAGATCGCTGATCTGTCAAAGAATGCTCAAGATCAAATCAAAAACCTTATTAGCGACTATTCATCAACCGTCAACATAATGATCTTATGTGGGTCCGTTACAGTCCTATTTCCACTGGTCCAAAAAATGGGAAATGACTCAGATTGTTGGGTAGTAAATCTTGCAGAGGTCCAAATCTACACAAATCCAGTCAGCACAGCCACCGGCGAGACCAATTATAACACCCTAAATTATGTCATCAACAAGATCAATGTTAAGTACTATGAGAGGCTAATGTTCTACCATCAAGATTCTAAAAATGCCTTGCAAGAGGCTGGTGAAATGGGAGACAAAAAGATGCGTTACCTTATGTATGAAACAAGAATCGCTGTTGAACTAAAGCTTCTCGCTGATGCAAAAGCGAAGCCTGAGGATTCTGATGTTATCTTGAATGTTGATATTGGGCATATTTCAATCAATCTGAACGGTCACATGTTCAGAAGATTGAAGGAGTTGAATAATTGCTTTGACTTTAGTCAAGAGAAAGAATTCAATGAATATTTAGAGACAGAGAAGCAATTAATTCTAAAGAACAGTGATGGATTATTCAAAGTCTACTATGAAGATGCTTTCGACCTCTCAGGACAATGGAACCAATATATCATGGTGTGTTCCGGTTTTTATTTGTACTTCTTCAAAAGTCCTACTGATTTGGAAGCATCAAAGCATGTATTTATCAAAAAAGCAACTCTGACTATTGACAATAAGAACTTTGATTTTCCAAATGTGCTAAGAATCAAGAACAAATTTGAGGAGGTCATTATTGCTCTAGAAAATGAAGAGAGTCTCCACAGATTGATTAAAGTCATAGATAAAAAGAACGATGAATATAGCAAAGCCAACCTCGTTGTAAACTTTACAGATGAGGAAATAAAAGAAGAAAAAGCCAAAAAAATTGCCCATATCGACAAGCAACTTCTAAAACTATCTTTAAAATTCGAAGGTCTAGGGTTACATATCTACCAAAAAGATAAACTTGTTGATGAAGTCCAAGTCAACAATCTATCAATTTTCTACTTGCAAAGGCCTTTAGATCAAACTATCCAGGTAGACCTAAGAGAAGTCACAATCATTGACTATGTGGCCAAGAAACCTGAGGAACAGTCTGTATTGATGCTGGCTTCAAAGCCAGAAGCAGGAGAAGAAAATCAACGGGTGAAAGATTTAATCCATTTTGAGCTCATTATTTATGATGAAAAGCATCCGACTTTTCAAGAGAAATTAAATCAGAAGGAGTTTATTTTAGCATTCAATACGCTCTTCTTAAATTGGATCCCAGAAAGAATCTTCTCGCTTATTCACTTCTTCACAAAAAAGAAGACACCCAAGAAAGAAAGTGAAGATTTGAGTGACAAGATCAGTCCAACTATGAGACAAAGTGATGTGATCAAGATCGAGGGACAAAAGCAATATATCGCCAAGAAAACTGACAATAAGCAAGTGGCAAGATTATTGAGTGGTCTTATTAAGGTCAAGCAGCTTTCTGTTACCCTCACTTCTCGCATTTCTTGGATAAAACTGGCCAATGTGACATTGAGTCGCTTGAATATGACTTTAATCTCTGACAAGAATTTATCTAATTTCAAGGGCTCGCTCGAGAATATTCAGGCTTTTGATTTGACAAATTATCAGCAAAATGGCAAAACTGAGATTTGTCCTTATGAGCTTATTGGTATTGAAAAAGGACAGTCATTGATGAATTTTGAATTTGAGTTTAGAGATGAGAATTACATGAAAGAAATTGGAACTGATTTCAATACAGTCATTCATATTGACTTGCATTCCGTGAGAGTTAATTGGGTCCAGCAGCCTGCAATGAGAATAATCAATTATGTAATGAACTTCATCTTGAATTTTGACTTCGGGCTGAACATTCCAATGGAAAAGAAGATTCAGGATGCAAAAGTACAAATCAACAACCCTAAATTTATGGAAGTCGTAGTAACTGCAAATCATCCTAGAGTCATGGTAACTCCCAAACCCTCATCAAAGGTCTTTTTTGAACTGGATCTTGGTCTGCTCACTGTTAAGAACACAATAGGCAAATCCACCACAAGGCTTCTTAAACCAATACCAGGTGTAGATTTTGTCTTCAAGGATACCTACAGAATCGAGACATCAGAAATGAAATTAACTAAGGTCTTTGATAATAATGGGACTATAGGAAGAGTATCGCTAATCGAAAACTTTAAGCTTGTATTGTTCTTTGAACGGTGTCTTTGGTATGAAGAATATGTATTAGGCCTTGACATCCCACAAAGGGAAAAGTATAAAACTCTTGATAATACATTCTTTTTGAATGGTACCATCACTCCTGTTCACCTAAAATTTAATCAAGAAGACTATCTTGATATTATGGATACAATCTTTGAGAATTTTGCCTTTGATGATACACGAGATCCTATATTTTATCTTGATGAAGATTTGACTCCGGAAATGGCAGAAGTCAATTCCCCAACCCCAATTGATTTGACCCTGGGAATAGAGTACATCGGAGCAGTAGCTATTGACCAGATGATAAACTTCCCTGTACTTAAGGTGATTGCACTGTCTCCATGGATCAAATTTTACAGAAATAGAACCTTGGCGAAATTTATTGATGTTTCAGTGGAGAAATTAACAGGCTCATACTTTGAAGCAGGAAAGAATAGCCTTGAGGTTTATGAGAAGACACTCTTGGGACAGACATTTAATGAGAGACTGATCAAGTTCCCCAGTGAAGACAAGATTATTGAGGAGTTGTTGAAACCAGATTTGGTGAATCAGAGTAAAGAAGAACTAAAGAACTTAAAGCAGAATAATTTGAAAGTTGATGTTAAATTGAATAATGGAAATAAAGATATCAACATCAATGTGACGGAACTGAAAGTGCTGTTGATTCTTGGTGTTGTTATGAGATTGAAGGACTTTTTCATGTTGCATGGCGAAGATAACAATCCGAATCAAGGTAACTTCTTAGGGTTATAATAATAATTTTCCAGTTCAAAATGCTCCAAACTATAAGAAGAAAAGCATATATCGAGGCGTTATTGACAAAACAGAAATCTATATCCCAGCAAGTGCTACTTCAACGGTCATAGTTCGAGGTATGAGAATAAGCACTACTCATGTTAAACTTTAGGCTCAATATTATTCGACATGTCAAAATATGATGTTATGAGTCTCCTTGAAAAGAAGAATGACTTCCTTGAATCCTCAATCCTAAACATCAACCTGGAGAAAAATGAAATTTTCGTTTATCATGATCACTTAAAGCACAAAGATCATAACCACAAGAGAAGCATCATCTATCCATTTACTTTCATCTACAAATCAAAGGAATATCTAAGTTATGATCCCTGCCACAAATTATATCTAGCAAAGTATGATAACAGCTATATTGTCGATAGAATCGTCCTCAGAGCCAGTGCTGTTGATTCAATTGTGGTGCTAAGCGCCCTCAAGAATCTCGAAAAAGAAATGGCTGAATATAAAAAGCTACCACTATTCCCAAAATTGAGCAAATTCACCGAGCATTATGTTAGTGGCTCGGCAGGGCTTGAGCAATTGAGAGTGATCCACAATGTCATGAGAATTATTCACTATGGAATACAAATCGTAAATAATATTCTTTTCTTCTAACTATCTTAGAGATGTATAAATGACTTCAGTGGAGTCTCTATTCCTATTCTCGAATTCAGTTTACATTCCAATGTTGCCAATTCTGAAGTCTTATTCGAGAGTACTCCAGATCTGCTTCAAGGCAAGAATAACTTTGAGATTTCTGCATCTTTTTACAACTCCAAAGTTAGTATGTGGGAACCGATAGTTGAAAAATGGCCCTTCACTCTTGAAGTTGATTTCCTGTCCTCACAAGAATATAGAAGAAGGATTGATCTTGTCACAGAGCATCAATCTCTAAACATCAACATATCAGATGAAATGGTAAGTTTTTCTATTCATTTTTAGACAATTTAGATCGAAGTCCTGCTAACAACAATCTATGACTGGCAAAAGAACTTCTCAAATCTCCCAACAAACCCTCCCAAGAATAAAACTAACGTTCCAGTCGAAGAAATTCAAGCCATTCGAAGACGCTTAACAACTCAGACTTCGAAAGAAATTTTGGATGTTATATCCAACGATGAAGATGCCGATGTAGAATATGTTTCTCCATGCACAATTTGGAATGATACTGGATATCCCATGCGTGTTGAAGCCATCATAGTCGGAGCTGATATGAAAGGCTTAGATTTTGAAAGAAAAATGAGCCTAGAACCAGGAGAAGAAAAAGATCTATTAATGGAATGGAGTATAGATAGAATTTTCGAGATCAGCCAGAATCAGTCTGTACTAGAAAGAATGAAAGTCAGTCTTGAAATAGATCATCCTACTGCTAAAAACCTGTCTATTTCAAATATTGACATCCATAACCTTGGTACAAAGAGAAGAAAGCTGACCTTCGCAAGCACAAAGAAACAAGTTCCTCTTGTTTGTAATGTATTTAACTATAAAAAGAAGAAACTTGTTCGCTTCTCCTCCCCAATGATAGTCAAAAATTCCCTAAATATTCCTATCGTTGTGGAGATTCATGATGAAAATAAAGGTCCTTCTTCCTTCCTAAAGATCAAGCCACATACCTCAAAGGGTATTCCTATTGATAAAATTGACTATACTATCTCATTCCATGCTGAAGAAAACCATAATGATCAGCAATATGCAACATTTATGGCTAAATCCTTGATAACCTACGATGCTGCGGAAATAAGATTCGGAGGCCACTTTGCAGTGTTGAGAAGCCAAGAATTTAAAGCTTACACTCTTATCTATGTCGAACCGTTATTTGTCATTAAAAACTGCCTGCCATTTCCAATAGCTGCTAACGTCAAAGGAAAGACTCTATCAAAAACTGATGCTCTTATGGAGATGCTTGGCACTCAAGATGAATTCCAAATTACTACCTTTGGAAGCCAGCATAATATCACCTTAATTATAGCCACCAACGAGTTTGGATCAAATGAATATCTCTTGCAACCAGCCAACCCTAAGTCCCATCAAGAACTCTTCTTCCATAAGCAAGAGAAAAAGGTAACCTTGGAATTATACTCTCCTCCAAGTCAACATGAAGTCTATACCAGAACCCTGATGATTGCTGCCAAAACATGTGTTATTAATGAGACTGGAGAAAAGCTTACATTCTTATCATATTCCCAGAATACTATAATACCCTCACCATTCTCTTTGACATTAGAAGACGGCATTGAAGTGGTCCTATTTGATCAAATAAATGCCCTAAAAATCAAGCCAAAGAACGATGGATCTTCGCTTTCAGATCCAGTTGATCTGAATAGATTAGGTGTTTTCCCTCTAGATTTATATGATGGCACAAAGAAAATACTCAATGTTGCTGTAAAAGTGACAAATGAGCTTTGCGGTAAGGTAATAAGATACTGAATTAATTGCTTAGAGCGCGCACATAACTTGTTCACAAAAGTCATACTTATCACACCACGTTTCATATTCTACAATAAGACCAAGCATGCTATTGAAGTTCATCAACCAGCCGCCCCAAGCAAGAGATTGGTCATAAAACCTAGTCAAAGAAGTCCTTTCCATTTCTCAAAAGCCAGCAAAGAGTAATCTTTATTCTTTAAAATTTCATTTTCTAGTAAATACATTAGGATCCAGCTGTCACCCTCAGAAAACAAAATTTCAGAAGCATGGCTTGAATCAGGTGACTTGGATGCAGGATCCCCTGGAGATATGCAATTCATTTGTCAGACTGTCAATCGCTTAGAAACGCGCTACTTCAACTTGAGTGTAACTTTAGAGGAACCTTATATATTTATGACTCTGGAAGAACAAGAACCCTCAGATACTCTCATCCAAATTCAGAATAATACGGGCATATTTGATCTTAAGGTTCATCAATGGGGTTCAACTGAATGCTCCTTCAAAGTCAAAAGTAATTCTAAAATTCCTTTTGCCTGGATACAGCCTTGCCTCTATCATAAAATAGTTGTTAAACTGATTCTTGAAGGAGAAACTTCCTCTGAAATGATTTGCTCTCTTGATAAAATTAACCAAACCAACACTGATACAGTCACATTTAAATCAGGAAATGTCTCAGTTTCTTACTATGTTGTCCTGCAAGGAAGATCAAAAATCATCAAGATATTCACTATGGAGAATAAAGAGGTAGAAAAGAGGTCTGAATCTTCAGATCTATTGTTGAGAGCTCATTTACCTTCTCTCAGAATTTCACTCATTTCAGCTGCTACTTCAAGAAAATATGAGTTGGCTCATATGTGTGCTGCGCCTATCATGTTCGTTTATGTGAATAAAAATGACATGACATCAATTCATTTAAGAGTGAAAATGATGATAGTCGATAACAACATTTTCGAAGATGCTATGTATCCAGTCATGATATACCCAGAAAGAGCTAACAGACTAAAAGAGAAGGATCTTCCATTCCTGGATATCATTATGAAGGTTCAGAATAAAAAAAAGGATTCTGACGTAACCTAATATTTTTCTCTATAAAACAACTTAGATCTTATATATCAAAGATTTTGGATTTTATATGTCTGAGGCAAGCTTCTGTCTTGATGGAAATACATTGAACGCTATCTCTGACTACATAAGAAGCATTAATAAAATCTTGACCAAGACTGTGAGCCAAGAGAAAGAGATAAACCAATACCTGTTCTTATCAGAAGAAAAGAAGAAGGTATCTTGTTTAAATTTTGTAATGACTTTTTAGGAAATTCGAAAGAATCTCAATTACTTGTCATGGCATACAGTGGAACCCAAAGCTTCAACAATGGATTTCATCTATATCGAAAAGCTTGCGATTCAGCCTATCATGATGAACTTAACTTTCAAGAACATTCAATTTGATGAGAAAGGATCCTTTGTCTTTGCTTTCCTTAAAAAGGCACTTGGAAAGGCTCTAGCCAATTTTGATAGGGCACCTATCAGACTCAAAGGTATTGAGTTGGCTCAATGTTATGGAACAAAGACTAACGTCCTTGGTACACTCATGCAGAGATATAAGAGCATTACGACCGAAACAGTGATGGGTATAGTTTTATCATCAAATATTATTGGAAATCCTGTCAAATTCTTCGATAGAATTTCAAGTGGATTCAATGACCTTGTGGATAAGCCTGTTCAAGGCTTCCTCGAAGGCCCTATTGAAGGAGGAATAGGAATTGTTGCAGGAGCAGGTTCGTTTGCTGCAAAGACTGTTGGCGCCACGTTCAATTCCCTACATAATATTGCTGATTCTGTTGCAAGTGGTCTATCAACACTAACAGGGGTACTTTCTGATGCTGTATGTTAATCCTATTAGGATAATGATTATATACAGCGAAGAGAAAAGAGAAACCAAAAGGAAAACTCAAATGTTTTAACTGGTTCAGTTCAGGCAGTTACAAGCATTGGTAGAGGAATCTTTGGAGGAATCACCGGTAACCTTACTAATATAGAAATAATTCTTCAAAGGTGTATTCGAGAAACCAATCGAAGGAGGAATGAAAGGAGGTGTTAAGGGCTTTATCAAAGGTGTTTTCACAGGCACAAAAGGTTTAGTAATCAAACCAGTGACTGGCGTGCTGGATGGAGTCTCCAAAATGACAGAAGGTGTTTCAAATACCTTTGTATCTGATGCAGCTAAGAAAGTTCTGAAAAGTCGGCTTCCAAGAATGTTTTATGGCCGTGAGAGAATCTACAAAGCTTATAATGAATATGAGCCCAAGATATACAAATTCCTCGCTAAAAAGAAGCCCAAGAAGTATCCTACATTCACATTCCTGGACTCTGTGCTGTTGTGGGAAAGGTTGCCAAATCAGAATAAAGATCCTACAGAGCCAACACTTTGTTTGTGGATTACTTTGGAGAGAATTTTCCTAATTGTACTTACGAAGAAAGCAATTGTTTGGAAGATAAGAACCAACAATATTGCCGATATCTACACAGATCAGAACTCCGTTAATATAATGGTGAAGAAACCAACAAACTCAGTTCATGTAAATAAACTTGTTATTTCTCTAATTATCTAGGGTAAAGCTGCCAAGGTTCCGAGTCATGAATATGAAACAAGAGCAGCCGTCTATACTAAGCTGAGTATTTTGAAGGAATTGGTTGACGAAGCTTATGTGTAAAAAAAGATTTTTGTTAAATTAATTTTGATGTGTATCTTTATCTATTAGGCACTTTATGATTTTTCACTTTTTTGATCCATCTTATGACTAATTCAACAGATTAATCCCAAGGATTTACCCTCTTAATTAACTCAAATTTAGCACTTCTTTTCTCGCCGTTTTTTACCTAATAAAATTTATTAATCCTTCAATGAGGATTAATAGGATTTTTTCTCATAATTACTTGCAAAATGGAACAGAGACGAGAAGACAATACAGAGGGGAGTCCCCAAGAAGTCCAAATTGAAGGCAATCAAAAAATAATTAAAATTCTGGAAGATCCTAACAGGAATCCAGAAGATGCCTCTTATCTTTATCAACATTTGAAACATTTTCACTTTTTTGAAAGATTCACAATTGACGACGATGAAAATTTGAGCTCGCAAGCCTTAGTTGATTTCTGCAAAACTTTAATTTGTGAGAAATACCAACCAGGAGACATCATTCTCAAGGAAAATGACAATTCAAATAATAAAGTTTTTATAATGTATCAAGGGGAAGCATTAGTAATAGCTAAAGCACTAGAAACTCAAGAACCAGAGACCAAAATAGAATTGACTCTAGAATCTGACAAGAAAGCCTCTACTCACTCAGAAGAAGAAAAACCTGATAGTAGTCTTCTGAAAGAAAACTTAGGCACTCCGATCGCCTCAGACGAAGAAGAAATAGTTATTACCTCCCATGCTGACAAGAGATTCAAGACTGCTATCTTGACTAATGTACTTCCCCATGTGAAACCGCCTAATATAAAGAAAAGAAAAAAAGTATTACCCCCAGGAAAGACGACTCGCCTGACTACTATCAAAACTAAATATTCTAATCCTCATGAATTAGATAGTCCATTAACAGGCAATCTTGATGGTGACCTCGCAAGAAGAATTCAAGAATATGGAAAAGTGAAAGAGAAAATTAAACAAGGTGGCTATTTCGGTGAGGATCCTCTCACGTCAGAAGAGCAACCTGAGGCTATTGTTATGGCCAAAACACCATGTATAGTTCTGACAGCTAAAAAAGAAGATTTACTAGTGTTAAAGAAAAAATGCGACAGACAAAGAATAAGATTACTTGGATTCTTGTTAGAAATCTTCCCTGACCTCAAGAAAATCAAAGACCAAAATGTTAGGGAAAGCTATTCACATCTGGTTGAAGTCAAAAGGTTCAGCTATAACAATATTATCTTATATGAAGGACAGCGCACAGACTGCTTTTGTATATTATATGAAGGTACATGCCAACTATACAGAAATATATGGGTTGATAAGTCACAGAAACTTCCAGATTCTTTAGCACACTTAAGGGATCATTTCAACTTTGCTCCTGCCAGTGTGAAACAGATTCACATATGCGAGATAAGCAGTGGAATGATATTTGGAGAAGAAGTGTTATTTAATGAGTCTCAATGTAACGAGTATTGTGTTAGAGTCACAAGCAGTTCAGCCAAAGTCATTCTTGTGAATAAAAACATCTTTAAAGTTCGTTTTCCCAAGAACATTGTCCTAGACGTTTTTGAGATGTACAAGATGAAGAGAGAAAATTTTGCACAGCTGGTTCTTGGGGAAATCCAAAAGAAAGGTATTGTCTTGGATAATGAGGATATCAATGAGCCGTTAATGGGCCATATTGAAGTTCCCAGAGAAATTACAACAAAAAAAGAAAATACTCTTGAGAATTATAGTAGCTTTGAACTTAAAAAATTTACAAAGGAAGCTGAAGAATTCAAGAAAGAGAAACCAAAAGAAATTGTCGCCAAACCAATGAAACTTATCAAGAGAAGAGTAGCCCTATTTTCAAGGAGAGATTTTATAGTCCCTCAGGAACAGGCAAAACCTAAAGTGACCCTACCTTACCTGAATAAAAATCATGATACAGGAAGCTTTGTAAATGCAATTAGAAGTGAGAATAAGGATGGAATAGCAAGAAGGTGGGACAACTTTTTTGAAAGTCTAAAATCTCAGCCTCGAGTCTATAAACTTGACCTCTCAGACAAAGCTTCTAAGAAAATATCTGATTTAAAGTTTTTCCAAAAGGCTGAGAAGGATAAGCAAGCTTCCATGATTAGCCCAACAGCTGATAAAAGCTTGAGTAAAGGTTCAATTTTCCAGTCTAAAAATAGCTCATTTATGAATAGTATCATCTCATCCAGAAAAGAAATTGATACTGAAACCAGCTTAGATTCGATTCTTCATCGACTATCTCCAAGACCGCCGGAAGAAAGGGTCACTCCTTTGAATATAGATCAATCACAATTATCGCTTAAATTAAAGAGTTTGCTTCCAAAGACAAATACCACTCAAAATGTTTTGTTGGGGAAGGAAATCGATGTAAAAAAGCTCATTGATGAGGAAATTTTATTCAAAAACAAGACTCACATTAGACCAAGAATTGTACCACCTCTAAAAAAGTCACCAAAGGTTCTAAAGAAAAGAATTGCTGTCCAATCTTTGGATTTTAGTCTTGGCTTGAGAAGATTCTAACAACTTCTTTATATTCTTCCAATTTTGTTTTATACTTGGACTATGCTTGTGTATTTGAATGTTCATACCTGACACTCTGATCTCATAAAGAAAACTCAAAAAAAAAGAACAATAATTTTTATTACTCAAAATGAAAATACTCTCTCTCTTAATTGTAGCCTCATTCTACTTGTATGAGGTTGCTTCCCAGTTCAACCCTATTTGCAGAGGAAAGAGATACATGTGCGATTCTGACAACGTGATTACTGATCCTGATGTTTGTATGATGGTCAATGATACTAAAAATAAACTTCATTTGATCAAACCCTGCGAAAGTGAAGACAAACCAATTTGTAATTTTGCAAATATCAACTACACAAATCCAGCAAAATGCGAAGCTGCTCCACCAGCAGAGTTAACTTATCCTGGTGAATCCTGTACTAAGAATTCTCAATGCCATTCTGGATTATGTGTCAATGGTGTTTGTAAAGGGAAGGGATTTAATGAAACTTGCACTGATGATTATGATTGCGACGCTGGATATTATTGCTCAGACTGGGATAAAAAATGTAAAGAACAAAGGCAGTTTGGTGAAGTAAGAAATTTTGACATATTGGTAAAATATAGAACTGTACACGAGATTTTGATTGTACAAACAACTGTGTGTGCAATCGTGGAATATGTGTTTACTATTACTCCTTTGATAATTTCTTGGCCGCTGATAATCCAAGTATAGTTATTCTCTCAACATTACAATTCTTAGAGGCTTGCACAAGTGGGTATATAAAAAATGGGAAATGCTATCCTGCATTGAAGTCAGTAGTCAAGGGAAGGCCTTGTACTTCTGATAGTGAATGTGTAGCTAAGGACAGTCATTTAAACCAAGTGGTTCAATATGGAACCTGTACCTGTGGATATAATGGAGGTACCATTTGCAAGTGATACGCTGACTTTTTCAAGGTGGATTTACCTATTGTACTCTTGCAGAAGGCGACAAGGAATTCATTGACATGAAGAACAAGTTTGCTTTCATTATTGCAAGAAGTTATCGCTGTCATACTCGGCTAAGGTTTGGCCCTTGTAGCCATCTTTATCATGATGAATATCTTGACTACCAGATAGCTGCCAAATATTTCGAGATGTACCCTTATCTGGTATTTAATGATCCATGTATCAAAAAGGTGATAACATGGGATTATTGGAAGTTTGTGATGACAGGAAGTCTGGCAAAAGCAAGTTATCTACTGCTAGGAGTGGTTGCTGTCATATTGCTAATACTGACTTAACCTAAGAAATTTTATGAGATTTTTGTAATAACAACTATGAATAATTCATATTAGATGATAATATTATTGGCTCACTTAGTCTGAGATAGAATCAGACCTCTTACCACAACAGAAATTATTTACAGAGACATTTAATTGACTGAAGACATATTAAATCTAATTTCTATAAGCATAATGAGAACTAGTAAATTTGAAACTGTATTTCTCATAGTTAATACAATATAATGAATTTAGCAAGTGTATACAATAATGCATCTTCATTGAATTACATAGTGAATTCTGGATTTAAAATAAACAAAGAAGTTTTGCATTGCATCAAGGCTTCTTGATATCGCTTTAAAAATATATTGTGCAATTTTTTTCTATATCCGAATCCTGCATTGCAATCTGGAATTCTATTTCATAAGTGAATAATGGATTTTTATCTTACCCTCAAAATGAATATACTCGTCGTAAGCTTCGCATTCTAGCATGATCTTCTCAGCCATTCTTTCTAATAGATCTTGATCTATCGTGGTTCCGTGATACAGCATAGCTAATCCTTGGATCAAGTCACTTTTGCTAACATTTCCATCTTCATCAATGTCGAAAATTCTGTACATCACTAGAATATAAATTGCGAGAAATATGCTTATTACATTTAAGTTTTTCTTCTTTTGATCCATATTTGCTTAAAGGTCTCAGAATTTCGACAAATGTCTCAAAGTCTATAAATGATGTTGTCAGCAATTCGTGATCATATTTTGAAAACTCCTCTGGCAGGGATTCATTTTCATCTGGAAGCACAATCTGCTCTTTGAACAAACTTTTTCTATGCTTTCTGAAAGTTTGTTTATATGTATCTGTTGGAAATGTCTGAGTCTCCTCTTTCTTAGGAGACTCAGCCACTTTCTTTTGTGTCTCCTTCCCAGTTTTATTTTTGTAATGCTCATCTATCTTCAAGGCATATATGAGTCTCTTTCTGAAGGGAGAAAATTTTAGCTCTTTCATTTCTAAAAGTTGTATCAAGCTCAAACTGTTCTAGTTTCATCAGAACAATTCCAAGATTACTTACTTTATTCATTGTATCTAATTGGTAAAATCTCAGGTATAACTCAAAGAGTTCTTTGGCAGTAACTACACCATTATGTTAATAATTATGTGATACATTCAGTATTAATTTGAATTAGACGTAGAGTATCCTCTGACACCTGGCCATTAGAGATTTGATCAATTTTATTGATATAAGCCCCGCTTTGCTCTTTTGTAAAGAGAGATCCCATTGGTAATTCAGTAAAAATAGTTAGAAATTTTATTTTAGAGAGAGATAAACGCAACAAATATTGAAACTTTCCTATTCTAAAATTTTTCATAGTTAGTGTGAGAGATAGTAAGGACTAAAAGATAGGAGAAAAATAGATACTATAAACTAATTTTCTTTCCTTTAATTGCTGAGTATTTTCTTTTATTCTAATTGACTATGACAACATTAGAGGATAAACTACAATTACTGGACCTTCTCGAAGAAAATAGTGAAGAACCCAATGATAAATTGTTATTCAAATCATATAGTCATGGATTACTTCATCATGTCAATTTACAAAATAGAGATGAAGAGATAAGTCCTTGGTTTTCAAAGAAATCAGGGTTCAAGCCTTCCAAATTACTAAAGATTGTACTTGAAACTGACACTCCAGATATGAATTCTGGAAAATATCAAAATATCGAGAGTGAAAAGTCCTTATTGAAAAGGATTTCTATTAAAGAAGGAGAAATTATCAACTCCAATGTACAATATAAACAAAATGAAAGATCTGAGAATCAAAAAAGTCCAGTTCCATCAAGGCCAATGCCCTCAGATAAAAAGGAACGAGATCATAGTAAGAATTCCCAGTCCATAAGTGGAAACATGGAAAGAACAATGGCAGATTCCCAAAATGACAAAATTATTTCTAAGTCCTTTGGAAGGAAAATATATGTTCCTAAAGATCGAAATAATGACCAGTTTTATCTTAAGGATGTGAACAATTTCACCCCAGAAGTTATAGAGAAAAACTCGAAAACGCACAATGAAATTCAAAGTTCCAGTCATGCTCTAACTAAGACTTTAACAACATTCGATTTTTCTGATATCAAGACTAACAGCAAACCCAATTCCAGAAGAATATCAAGCGCTTTGCCATCTCACAGGCCTAGCATATCAAGATCAACAAAATCACGAACTAGTCTTCAGAATCCAAAAGATCCCCCCAAAGAAAATTTAGCAATTATGATCGACTGTCGAAGAAATACTCCTGTCAATCCTGAATTCAAAGTCCTTAGACCAAGCAAGTCAGAAGTCACATTTAACAGCAAAAAATGTCTTTCCGTCAGTGTTCCCAGAAAGAAAAAGTCTATTTCAGATAATTCGAAATTAGATGAGAACCAAGGTCGAGGAAGCACACGAAGAGAGTCATTAGATCCTTCAAAATCTATAAATGGTACTTTCTTGACTCGAGAAAATTTCGCTTCAAAAAGAGGAAGGAGTTTTTCAAATTTACTAAAACCAGAACATAGAAATTATGTATATCCAGTGACTGGGGCATATACAACAAGCAAAGCGAGCAATAAAGGAAATGGTAATCTCTTTCTATTATCTAATAAATCCTTAGTCATTAAAGAATGGCTTTCAAAGTTTTTGTCTCAAAGGAAATCCCAAAATGAACCTGATCGGACAAACACTGAGATAGCACCAATATCAAATATAATGGCAAGTTTCCATAATCGAAAAAATTCAACAATCAAACTGAGTAACTTAGTCTTTGCAGAACCCTCAGACTGTCAATCAACACCTATACAAGCATTAACTGATCTCAATACTCAAAGGTCAATTATAACTTCAAGTTCAACTTTTCTAAGGCCTGCCACCCAATTCAATATAACAAGGCCAACTAACATAAATTTAAAACAAAGAAAACTTAGAAGGAGTAATATTGGATCAAACCCTGATTCAACCCAAGCCAAAGATAGGGACTTCTAATTGAATAGCTAATAATTTTCTGTTCTTGATCTACCGTAAATTACTTCTTTCTTCTGTATAAAACGCTTGTAACTAATCATATGGGATCATGTCATTACTTATATTCTTCTCGGTCTCCAAAACAAAAAGCTAAATAAAATTTAAAAACTGCGCGCAAAATAAAAAACATATTGATATGAACTTCAAAGATTTCCAGCCTAACGTTCTCGAATTTTTTGCAGAAGCAGAGTTAATTGAAATTGTGCCAAGCTTTAGTGGTGAAACTCTACATTTGATCTCAGTAATAATATCTTTGTGAAAAGTTAACAAATAGGGAGACTTTGGACCCTTCAAGCCCGGTATTCCTATTGTGGTAAGAGAATAAATCTCAAATATAAAGCTAAGGTTCCCTTGTGGTTAGCTGTATATCTTAAAAGGAGAGCAAAATGCAGAATATCACCTCCTTTATGGTTAAATTCAGAGTATCTTGCAGATAAATTAGCTGAAGAAAAAGCTATAAAGGAACAGTTTAGTGAGCTTCATTTCTATTTTGAAGAAATTTCATCACTCATCTTAAAAAAGTATATTAAAGAGGGTTTTCTAAAATATTAGTGCAAGTGATGATGTGAAAAATCCAACAAAAGTCAGAGGGCTTATCGAAGATATCTTGAATCTTAGGTCATCAAAAATTCAAGAGAGAATATTAGAGCTTAAAACCGCTGATGATTTCATATATGTACCTTAATCAAGATAAAGGTAACGATTTTAGATGAGGAATATTACAAACATGGAAATCAATAAAATAAGAAGAAGTCTTGAAGAAACATTTACAACTCTTCAAAAAATAAAATCTTTCAGTGATCCTAAAGAGCTAGTTAGTTTTAATGAGTCTGAATATACACAGACTCAAACTACACAATAAACTTTGAAAGCTGTAATTTGAATTTTTATTGTAAAATACATCAATTTTCATCTGTTTATTTATATGAACATAAATGAACATATGAGCAAGAAGAAAATAGAATCTAATAAAGGAGCATAAATTAAGATCCAAATCAGAAATATGCTGATAAGTTCCTTGTAATTTTTAAAAGAAATCCTCGAAATCTTACCAAAATGAATTCAATTTTTCGAATTTGTTTTTTCTTTTGTTTATCATTCTTGTTAAGAACTGACCCTTCTACATAGATATGCACCAAATTTAGTGGGATGGTTATTAGTACTAGCAAGCAGATATTGAGTCCCCAATGTGGTTCTTCACTGGGATATGATGAATTAGGAAATCTATGTATTTTGGGAATATTTAATGGATTATTTACGCTAATAATGAAGATGCCTTTGGTGAATTATCTTCAGATTTCAAAAATACAGCCATGGCTTTGAAGAAATTTGAATTAATCATTGAATTGATTATATCGATTCCATAGAGCTTCAAATACTGAGAAAAATAATTTGATGCTTACCACAATTTGTTGGATAAACAAGCTAAAGAGGAATTCCATCAAGAATGAAATAATATTTAATCTTTGCATTAATCGTTTGAATCGAGATCCGGTGTATATCTGGGATGCTGTATAATTTATTATAACTCTGAGCCTAATAAAATTAATAAAACTCAGAAAACAATACCAATGGCGCTCTGTATAAATGAAATTGAATAAAATTGAAGAAAATAAAAGCAAATGATCAGCCGTTTCTCTAAAAGCCTTGGAAACCAGTGCATCCTCGAAAAATAATCTATCCTTTTCCGTTGTAGGATTTTGCATCTAACAGTTATTTTACTTAAATTACAATACCATTAGCATTAATGTGTCACCTTCCTCAATTTCAGTGTTCTCATAAATCTTTTCCACTGTGCCAAACTTTTTATCAGAGTACCGGAATATTTTTATTGCCAAAAGATATTCGAATGATGGTAGTATGATAAAGGTACTCATTATTTTCAGGTTAAGTCTGAAGTTTGAAAATATATCTCTCATCAAATTGGAAGAATAGTTCGTTTCTTCAATTGTCATCAATATCATCACGCAAAATGATCCCAGCAGGCAATAGAGTCTAAAGATTATGGAAAATAGACAATAATCATCTATACACAACTTTGTAGAGGTTTGCCATTTTGATTATTATTTTTGGAGGTGTAAACAAGGCAATTGTGAGCAAAAGAGTAATGAGATGATATAATGTCATTCCAAAGAGATGAGAGTTCCAAAACTCAAGGAAGGCCTTTGGAGATTCAATGTTTAATATGCAAATATTATTAGCAAGTGAGAGGAACATCCAAATCTGCAAGGATCGGAAGTATTTATTTGAATTTCTCAAAGCCACAACGTAGATGAGCATTGCTATATTAATCGTCATGGAGTTCCAGAAATCTGTTGTAAAAACGAATCCCGCATTGATTGAAAGGAAGATCAACAGCCATTCAATGAAAGTCAGTTTATTCTTTTCTTGCAAGAAAACAGGAGCAAAATGCATGCAAGCGGGTAACACTACGAGTAGCTTCAGATTAGAAGGATAATTAATGCATATTAAATGAAGAGCGAAGGGGATGCCCACCAAGCTAGTTAAGCCAAAGCTCTTTTTGAGTGTGCTTGTAGAAAACTGCTCAAGATGTGCATGTCGCTTTTTATTGACAAATATCAATCCCTCTTCCCCGGCAAATAGTTTTCTGATAATACTAGGACAGAATAGCATGTGGAACATTGTGAATGTGAGGATGAAGGGGAAAAATAGAGATTCGTATATTCCCTTGTCCAGAAAGACGAATAGCTGCAATTTAGAAAATCCATTAATATTTTACCTTCATAAATAGCAGGAGAGTAAAATCATATATTTTACTTCTACACCGTTCTAGTTTTTTAAGGTTCTTGGCATTTTTTTCATGGCAAGTAATCAAATCCATTCTAACTTTTAAGAAGAAATCTTCAGCTTCTCTTGAAAATATCATGTATAGCAATGAATATTCAAAAACAAAACTGCCAATAGCCCACTTGATAGCTTTGTATTTATTAGCACCTTAAAAATAATCATTACTTTTTGGAATGTAGAGGTAATCTATTATCCGAATGAGAAGGCAAAGGATATAGTACATATTTACAATAATTTTTATCTTTTTTTTTTTTGAAAAGAAAATAAAATAGAGTACGTTTTACTATTGTATAGAAATCCAAAAGAACCTTCATTGGATGATTAATAATTTGTTGTTTGATGAAGAAGAAATGATAAACCACAGAATGAACTATATTGAGCTCAAAAGGAGGAATTTTGACAATTTCTTCTAACTCTTTTCTGATAACGCCCTATAAATTTATCCTCTAAATAATGAGTTCAAGCGAAAATCCAGTTCTACTACATCTTAATTTGACTTTGAATTCAGAAGGAGGGTTCTCTCCCGAACAAAAGCCAACTTTGAACAAGACCTCCAGCAGGACACTCATGAATGCTCATAATGAAACAGAAATAATGATGAAAGCTGTTAGATATATGACTCCCGCAGCAAAGCTCAAGAAAAATACAAAGCTATTAGGTAATATTCTAAGCTATAGAGAAACTATGCTTAGAATTATTATGAATGACAAAAGAACTGAAAATGATGCATGGGCAATTTATGACTATCTTAAAGATTTCAAGTTTTTTCAGCAATATGTTAATAGTGAGACTCTTGAGCCCGAAGCGATTGTGCATATAATGAGAAATTTAAAATATGAGAAACATAAGAAGGGTCATCCCATTTTTCTCGAAGGAGATTCCTCAAATGGAAAAGTATATATTCTCTTCTCTGGGCAGCTCTATGTGATGACCAAGAAGTTGCATTTCTATGAGCAACAAAATTTGATGCGCGAAAATTCAGATAAGAAACTATTTGGTATTTCATCAAATAGTATAAGCAGAAGAGATAGCATTGCTTCTCAAGAGAATGAAGACAAGCAGCTAATTTCTTCAAGAAAGAGTCCAGTTGCTGCTACAAGTACTAGCCCTAACAATTCTCTTGGTACTCCAAGAAAAGGGTCCCTTTCTAATCAATCTCTTTCTTCCTCAAGACGAAGTTCTGTGACTAAAGAGAATCAAGAATTAAGTATTGAGAATTCTCCAAGGAAAAGTTCTATAACTGACAAAACCTCGCCCCAAAATTCTGCAAGAAAGACTGGAATGTGGCAAACTCTCAAAGATACAATATTTTCCAGGAAAAATTCTGGTAGCCTCATGAATGGGCCAACTGCTTCTGGAGAAAACACACCCAGAAAAAACTCAGCGGTTGGTGGAGATTATTCCCCACGTAACACTGGGGCCTTGAATTACAAAAAGATCTTAACGAAGCAAAGTATTTTTGCCGAGGAAAAGGTAGCTCTTCAGAACATTGAGAATCAGAATCTTGAAGGCTTGAGCAGTGAAGAACGATCTTGGGTAGAGAACTATGGTTTTATCAGAGATAGAATTACAGAACGTGGAACATTCTTTGGTGAAAAGGCATTAGAATCAGATCAGAAAAGAGGAGCAACTATTTTAGCTGCTACAGATTGTGAGTTACTTTACTTAACGAAAGAAGTTTTCTCATACATCCAAAAAGCATATAATAAAGAGAAAAGGAGGCTATCTGCATTCCTTTTGAAATATGTACCCAGTTTAGATCAAATAAATTCTCAGACGATTATGGATTCTTATTTATATCTATTCCAAGAAAAAACGCTTGAATTAGGAAATCATTTGATCGTTGAAGGAGAACAAGGAGAGAACATTTATATGCTAACACAGGGAGAAGCCGAAGTATATAGGACTATTATTATTGAGGATTCTAATCCACTAAATAAAGAAAAACTTAGGGATTTCTTTGTTCATAAGGGAAAGATCAAAGAAAATATTGTATTGGCAAAAATACAAGAGGGGACGTTTGTCGGGGAAGAGCTGATCCAAAAAGAGGTAGCAAGATATCAATTTTCAGTTAGAATAACTTCTGACAAAGCCAAATTTTTGTGCATCACCAAAAATCGAATGAGGTCTCGACTACCAGCTGATTCAACACAAAAAATTAAAGCTTTCTCCAATCAGAAAAAGGCACAAAAGGATAAAGTGCTTCTCGAGCAGTTAGCAAGAAGAGGATTAAAGTTGAAATCAGATTCAATAGATTGTTATCCTCTTGTTGTACAAAGAGTGAAACCCTTGGATATTTATCATGAGACACCTAAGATAAATTCCAGAAGTTTTCCTTATCAAAGTCTTCAATTTTTATCTCCAACTAAAGAATCAAAAGATGAGTTTACTCTACAAAATAGGCTTCCAGTTACTCCAAGCTCAATGAATGAGAAGCAATCTGAATTCGGATTTTTCTCCCGAAAAAATTATTTTCCTCCTACAAAAGAATTACCGACTTCACCAAAAGAGAGCAGCACCGCTTCTCTTCAAGCAAGAATAATGAAAAAAGCCAAAACAGAATTGTTAAGCCCTCAAAATCACAAGAAATTAGAGTCTATTCGAAGTGAGCGCAAGCAGACAAAATTTAGAAACCTAAATGAATTCTTCACGAAAGTAGAAAAAACTTTTCATATTGAGAAGAAGACCAATTTAAGCAACGAGCAAATATCCGATATTAACCATTTCAAACTTGATTTTGGAAGATCAAAACTAAAACATGAAGTAAAACATGATATGACAGAGCGAGAAAGAAGTCCAAAAATCAATTTTAATTCAACCCTACATTCAATAACTGATCATCGAACTACTAAAAAGTCATTAAGTCATTTAAAGTCAATTGTAACAGATCCTATCATGGAAGACAGCAGATCATTATATTTCAAAGGATGTGGTTCACCAGCATCCAATATGATGGCCACAACTAGAAAAGACTTTTCTTCTGATTTCTCCTTTCCCCAACTTCAAAAAACACACGAACAATTTTTGACTGAAACATCAAGAATTCATGAATCAGAGTTAAGCTCTTCTCTTGAAAACTTTAAACGGTGGCCTACTTTTTCTAAAACTTTTGTTCGCCCTCAACAAAATAAAAAGCCAGTTTCCAGAACAAATAAAGCTTTAGAGCAAAGGTCATCCTTGAAAAGATTAATCCTAAGATGTGAAACATCTAATTCTCTTGCAAGAACTCATCTGAAAAATGAGAATACTAATATCGATTCTACTGTATTACCTAAGGAAAAAACTATGGAAGCATGTTTTCTATCTGGTTTTGATCTTTCTCAGCATCTCTCTAAAATGAAATAATAATGAAGTCTTTGGCAGACTTTCATTCTCAATTTCTTTATGAATCTTATCCTTAGCTATATATGTTGTAATCAACAATCAGGTATCTCTTGTAATTCAACTTAGTTATATTGAATATATTGTATCTAGCTACATGTATATGTTGTTAGGTATTAAATTACTTGTATAGCATCAAAGAAATATTCTCAGTGTTCAAAATTATTAAATGTCAAATGTATTATCAATAGTTTTGAAAATTAAAAATTCAATCTGCCTGTTAATGCTCCACTGGAAATATGTTATTTTGTTTTTGAATCTGTCTCAATTACCTTTACATAGTCTCTTTTATCGTCTCAAGATATCTATTATGACAATCGAACTCAAGAAATTGCTATTGTTTCTGTTCATTAATCTGGATGAATACAGATAATTCTTAAGGATAATTACAGTATTAGAGTTATTAAAATGCCTTTTCCAAAATTTAAAAAGCCTTTTTTGATCAATGGATCCAAATGGTTGTTGAGAATACTCAAAAGTGCTGAAGAAAACTCAAGAATCACAGTGAAATATTACTAGATTTATTCTGGGAGCTAAACCACATATATCTATATACTGAGTA
>Ga0065720_1019130_pt1 | contig 36110 bp, 15 predicted proteins | sample Thericmetagenome_FD_59107 | JGI IMG/M metagenome (GOLD analysis project Ga0065720, IMG submission 59107) | Thermophilic microbial communities from the Joint Bioenergy Institute, California, USA of rice/straw/compost enrichment - eDNA_2 v2... | ecosystem: Engineered > Solid waste > Grass >... | reverse complement strand
GAGAACGGGGAGCGGGGAGGTTGGGATAGGCGGGAAGAAAAGATATAAAGCAGCAAGATCTCAACGACAATGTCAGTCGTTCTCGCTCTCATCAGTAGCAGCTTCAGCAAAGCAGCCTTTCGAAAGCCTTTCAGCCTCAGAAACTCACTCTCACATCAATACCTCGAGTCTAGACTTCGAAAACACATTAGTCAAAATGCGTTTCACCGCCGCCGCCGCTCTCGTCCTCCCTGTCCTCGCCGCCGCGAGCCCCATCGCCAACCCCAGTGTTGTCCCCGATGGCTGGGCCGATACTCCGGACCCGAACGACATCCAGATCGTCAGCGCCACTTTCTCCGGTAGCGGCTGCCCTCAGGGCTCTGTCTCGACCAGCATCTCTCCTGACAAGACTGTAAGTGGCCTGGGTTCAAAGAATGTAGCGAGATGAGCAGGAGCTGACAAAAACAGGTCATCACCTTCGGTTTCGACAAGTTCCAGACCTACATCGGCCCCGGCACTACGATTGCCGACCGCACCAAGAACTGCCAGCTGCACCTGAACCTGAAGGTGAGCACATCTTCATGAAGAGTCTTACAAAACAAGCTGACAACCCTCAGTACCCTGGCGGCTTCCAATTCGCGGTCGTCGAGTCGACTTACCACGGCTACGCCCTCCTGGAGGAGGGTGTCACCGGCACCTTCTTCAGCACTTACTACTTCTCTCAGGACGCTAAGGCGACCACCACCACCCAAACCACCATCACGGGCGGCGGCATCTGGGCGGCCGGTCAGGTCTACACCAAGTCGGACAAGATCCCGACGGCCAGCTACATCTACTCGCCTTGCGGCGCCAGCGGCATCCTCAACATCAACAACCGCATTGCCCTCACCTCGACCAACCCCAACGCTTTCGGCATGATCACCGACGACGACGCTACCATTGCCTTCACTCAGCAGCTCAACATTGCTTGGCGCAGGTGCTAAACGCCTTGAAGGCACTGGCGCTAGAACTCAGGATGCCCGGCAGCGGTGGAGTGCTAGCGTAAGGTTCGGGGGAGGGTTGTTGAGAATGGCTCGCGGTTTGCTCGCTCCTGAGAAGGAGTAGACTGCGTATGGCAAAAGAAAAGGCGGGCTGAATGGCCGAGCCGAAGTGATTACAGGACGCTTGATCGCCGGGAACGGTTTCGGTGTCAAAGCGGTCCTGAACAAGAACTTTTCCTCTTATTTTTCCAATTTTTCCCTGTGGATATTTCCAAGTTTGTTTGTGAATAGCAAGTCAATCAAGCCTTTTTCCCTTTATTAATGCTTTTTTTGCTTTCTTTGAGTGACGTGACTCATGGTCAAAATCCAGAGGGAGTATCATCAGGTATCTTAGACCTTATCTCCGCCCGGAACCGAACCTGCCCGTTCATGCAAAGGATCGCCAGAAAACGGCAGTGTTCCTGACCCCAAACGCTTGCAGCGCGAAGCGAGGCTGCAGATTCGGTTCCCTGTAATGATTGATATTCCAAACGGGATATCTCAGGCAAGCAACGTCGTACTTTGCCGGTGGTGGCAAAACTCTTGAATCCCAGGACAACCAGCTGCATCTGCGCCTGAATTGCCGGATCAGGATACCTACTCTTGAGGTGAACAAAGGTATGCGAAAGACGGCTGGTTTTGAGTTCCGAAGAAGGTTATCTCGATCTGGCCGGTCGTTGTAGGGTCTGGTTGCAAGGTTAATAGGTAGGGAGAGAGGAGGTCTTCAGCAGCCAATCGTGGAACCCAATCAAAGCCCTCAAATGTCTCAGACCCCCGCATTTCCCGCAGAAAAATCCGTAACTGCAATCCAGATCCGATGTCCAAGAACTTGCGAGTGTGATGCTTAGTCAAGAACAACGATTGGCCAGCCAGCAAGGTTGCAACGTTGCCTGTGTAACGTGATCGGATCAGCAAGACTGCAGCCCAGCGAGCGCATTTTGAAGTATGTGAGAGAGTGTGAGTGTGTGTCATCATGCAGCCCACATGCAAAGATGGCTCATTGGATGTAGGAACTCCGACCCAGTGAGACATGCAGCTGCAACAATCTGCACATATGTATAAGAGGTGACTTCATCCGATACCGCGTTGGGTGCACGTCTCCACGCAAGGCAATTACGATTCACATGGACGGCATTTCATCAACTGTGATGGGCGTCGTTGTGGCAGCCGATGTTTGTTGGCTTGGGTCCAGTGAAACACAAAACGAAGACTCCCTGAAATGACCCCCTTGCCGTTCCGTGTCATTGATTCAGCCAGAGCCCAAAATCCAGAATATTGGAGATTCACAGTCCCAACATAGACGTCATCAAACCGGCGGCGTGCAAGATCATCGCCTCTCCTTCCAGTTCAAGAATCTGGGAGCCTGCGGGGGACTGGAGAAGTGTCGATGAGTAATGAGCGGCCAGGGTCAGTCAGGGTACGCAACCCGAATTGGCCAGTGGTCGGTGAAGCGGTTGCCTGTTCCAGCATTGTGGTTCAGCCCATGATCATCCCGTCTTGTCGGTGTCACTGGGCTCGCTTCTGTGAGGGGAGGCAATAGTGCTGGTCAATAATGCATGAAAGAGACAAACGACCAGTTTTAGGAAGGTTAATTGGAGATCTGAAGTTGCAAGGAGAGAGAGTTTCGTTTCTACAGATTTTGGTGCTCTCTCCATGTGAAGTCGAACCGAGTTTGCTGTCCGAGACGGGAAGAGAGCAATCACTCCACCTTTCCTGTTTGTCTACCGGGAAGAACCCGGGAGAGAGCAGCACTTGGAACAAGCGAGCTGCCGGCTTGAAACACGCCGCTCTCGAAGCATGTATGTTTCGTCGGCCGAACTGCATTACATTCCAGTCTCAGCTTCTTCCTCCCACTGAGATACAGGGCGTGTCACGCACGAACATTCGATTCCCGCACAACATCACGATATCCACCTTAACAAAAATATTATTTCAGCACACTAACCTTGAAATAAAATGGAAAGCTCCATACCCTATCAAAAAAAAGTCCCAGGAACACTGCTCTCGTAACGGCAGCGAAGGAGCACAGAGGCAGAGCAGAGAAGACGGAGAAAAATCCGACCACTCGGAATTCACTCTCAAGAGACCCAAAATGGCCGGTGGATCTACCAACAGCATGGTGTCCAATCGGCGATGAGTCCGGTAAACCCACTTTTGTCACCATCCCCACTAACTTTGCTGTTACTCCACACTTACCCCACTCCATTTGTTCTGTCGGGACCGACTGGCCAGTCAGCAATTCTGGACCTACACCAGAGCATGCACGCAGGTTCTTTGGCCTGGAGCTCCACACGTTCTGGATCTTCTGATGCCAGCGCTGGCAATGCGGGAACGAGCTCTTGCAGGTCTTGGGAGGTCCCAGTGCTTGGGAACTTTTGTGGTTCCCTCTGTTGTCACGATCACTATGCTTGCTTTCTTGTTCTTGCTTCCTGGGACTGGAAAACAACCACCATCATCAGTTAATAGCAGATGATGGACGATAATACTATGGCAGATATCCATGATGAGTTGCCGAATTTACCTGAGAGATAACGACAAGTCGAGGGATGCAGGCAGGAAAGAGAAGAAATTGCCATCAATCATGGTTCTCGCTTCCACGGTTTGAAAGCAAACTACCAGAGAGGCCCAACATCAGCTGGACTGCGCAGTAATGTCGGCATTTCGTTTAAGAAAGCGACTGCCGACCCCAGACCTGAGCGGAAAAAGCGCGTAATGCCGAAGCAATGCTGTGCAGTGCTGCCAAAGCCACAAAGCAACGGGCCGAGGGAGAGCCCACTTCACTGGGCGCCAGGTGATTTGGGTGCTGCTGAACGCTTGCATTCGCATATTCTTGCCTGCAGAGTATGTATAATGCTTGCGAATAAGGCATAATATCCTATGCTGCAGTACTTAATATTCCAAATTCTGCACGAAACATAGGCCGAGACGAGTCGACACGACCCCAGACCCCCAAATCGTCGGGATCTCCGTGTCCAGATCGCTGGGACATGAACGAAAGGGCCCAGTAAAGGGGCCGAGATGCTTGCTTTGGCCCTCGAGGATCCTGGCTGTGTCCCGAAGCTTTGGTTCTGGACGCCGCTCACGTCCCAAGGGACTGGGCGATGGGTCCCGGAAGTGTTTCCTGGAAGTAGAAGCAGGCATCTTGGTGTCTTCTTGGTGTCCGGTGGCTGCTCCAGGCCCCATGCTCCTGGTGCTTGTGCCCGAGCCAGCAACAGCCAGCAACCGCACACGTTTTTCCAGGGGTTCCAGCTTGTTAATATTCTGGGTGTGCATTTGCAGGTATCACGAGGCCCAGAGAAGTGGTTCATCCACGCCACGCAGTGCTTCTGCTTCATTGCATTATATCTGCATTTTGATCTGATGTGGTATCACAGATCACCGATCTTTCTGATCTGTTCCGACACCACGGTTACGGAAGCCTTTCCCCTCGGCGCAGGTTTCCTTTTCGAGAGCCCATCGACACCGACGCAATGGTTTTGTTCTTTTTCTGTTGTCCACTGGCCATGCTGCACGTCGCCCAATCAAGCAAGTCTCGCCAGCTGGGGGACTTTTGCTGGAGCCAACTGGCTGGAATGTCCCGAGCCAGAGCCCTGCTCTGTCATCCATTTTCTTGGGTCAAGTGGGCGTCACCCTGCCACACCCTAGACTGAATTGTGGAGCATACGGGGGCCTCTGGCAGGGGCTCCATAAGGCGCCGAGGATACGTCGGCGGTGATATACAAGTGTCCGCATTTCCTCTTCGTTGCGGCTCTTGTGGTTCACGTTTCGTTTGTCATCATCGACTTCGACGTTGGACGTTTGTCGATTCAGCCACGGAAACATCAAACAGCAAAGCTGAAACGGCCGTGAGCCTGTTCGGAAGTCAACGTTGCAACCAGACGCCCGCTGCTGTCATCGAAGACATACCCAACACCACTGGCCGCACATCCTGCTTCGTCGCTCGCTACTACCACACTTCCAACAAAACACAACCAACATGTGCAACTTCATCCAACGAGAATATGACTGCGGCCACTTCCGCTGGATCGCCTCCAAGTGGTGTCGCGCCTACACAATAACCCACAAGCGGTGTCCGCCCGACGTCACACACTTTGAGTGGTATGCATCCTCTTCCCATCTTTCTGTTCTCTTTTTTTCGGAGAGCCTTGGAGATTGTGTGTGCGGTCTTCAGCATGGTTGCCGCCCACATGGATGCCAGCAGCAAGGCTCGGTGCCTTAGGTACCCTGCCGTCTCGCTGTGTGCCCAAATCCGTGCATGCGCGCGGGATGCAGCAGCCCGCAAGGCTACGGTACACACAAGCGCCAAGCTGCACGTGGGCAAGCCACGCACGCTGACAGACCTCCTCGGATGTTCTCCCCTTGACACTTCTCAAGACTTTGGAAAGAGAAGCAGCTATGCTGACTGTGCATCGCGCTCATATGCAGTGTTGATACCATCTGCGGAGACTGCAAGGCCAAGCAGCGCCCTCCCGTACCGTGGGAGAACCTTATCATGCGCCACAATAACCGCTGGGGGTTGTGAATGATATCATATCGACATTGCGATATTAAGGGGGGGATATCGTCAGCCTCACTGCCCCAATACCGAGAGGGTGTGGCGGCTTGTTATCATGCATCCGACGAGCTCGCTATCTCTTACCGTCCTCATCATCAAATCCGAACCTCCGACTAGCATGCATATCCTTTATCATCAATCGCATCTCTCATCCCCGCAATCCTCTCCGACACACGGATATCTCCGTTTTCCTTCCACATCCCGAACTCCTGCGATACAACACTCCCTCAACCTCTTTAGTCCCCACAATATTTCTCTCTCATCACAACCCACATCCCGACCACACACATACACAACCACACAATGCATTTTCTGGTGTTTCGGAGCATAAAAGCACATCGCAGTTTCAGTTAACCACATTGGAGGATGTTTTTGCTTCTAAGATACATGGCTGACTAGCCATTTACTTTTTTTTTTTTAACTCTTGTGTCGTCATTGATGTCGCAACAGTACAGTACATTGGCATAGGCGTTGGGATGGGTCTCTGGTTATATTATCGTCATCATCATAGCAACAAGCAGCAAGTACCGCTTGATCCTTGCGTTTGGCGTGGCGTCGTTGTGTTTTCTCTGAAGTTTGGTACATGTATGGTGGCATGAGTGGAAGATTAAATGGGTCATTGTCATCTGGAAGTATACTTGTCTTGTGGCTCTTGTTGTCTAGGCAGAAATCGCATGTGATACCACTTTTTTTTTTCTTTGAGTAGAGTTGTCTGCATGTACATAGGGGGAATACACCAACTATGTTTAGAGTCTGACCTTCTGTCTTGATGTTCGCATCGGTGATGCACGTGCTCAGTCAAGGAAACAATATGGTGTTGTCCTAGGAGGTGTTGTCTAAAACACGTATGGTTTCCTTTTGATCCCCGTAAAAGGTCGTGAAATACATGCCATATGAACTCATATACAACAGAAATCCAGGTGCATGTTAGCATACCTTCTTATAATAATACCTCTGTACCTAAATTTGCTTATGATACAGATTAAAGATTCTCTCAGTCTTTGGCGAGTGCCTGTCGTCACAGGACGAGCTTGGGGTCCTATGTTCGCTTTATTCCGGTAACTCCACAGCCAGACGAACAGACGTGGTGATGTAAGTGTGTGCGAGTTGGAAGGAAAATTGCCATTTTCCCTCATGTTAATGCAAACATACGCTTCTGCGCAACTCTTGCACGTCTGTTGAGCGACATAAACCATATCAGTCCATGTCAGTATCTGATCCTCAACAATCACATACCTTACCTACACTCGCTTGGTCCCTTTTTTATTTGACGCTCCAGCCTTGGAGCTTGGCACAACGGACGTTCACATCGATCTTATCGCAGTGCAGTTGCCATCATGTTTGGATCTAACTTCAAATCAACCCGATCATACCTTATACTTTGGTTATCTGGTGTCGTCATGAGCTCGATGTTTGCATCCCGAGCGCTATCCACAAAATCGGTCCATAACCGTTTACTTTGAACAAGACGTTCGTAATTGGATGTCCAGGAGAGGATGACATCGGCCTTTGGATTCAAGCTGTTACTGTTCACCGACACACCTTTATCATGATCAGAATTACCAGACCATCGCTTTATGGCTCAGACAATTTCCAACCCCAAAACATCGAGACGTCAGTTCATTGAGTCTGGACATATAGGCCTTGCAATGGCGGTACTAACTTTTCTCCTCACCTTTAAACAATCCATCTCCAATTTATTTTTAAACCCCTGTCACAACTCACATCACCGTCACCATGCCCCGCCCTACAGCCTCTGACCCCGACGCACCCCCCAAGCTCCTCCTCACCGGTGCCATCAACCCCTTCGCCCTGGCCGAGGCCCTGCTGCACCGCAAACTTGATTGGTCTGCTCCCGCAACCCGTCACCGCATACTGCCTGCGCTTCTGCAAACAGACTACGATGAGCTGTTTGACATGCGCTTTCGGAGTGTATTATACGCGGGTGTGAGGATTAATAACTTTGGTGGGGTAGAGAGGGTGCCTGAGGAGGAGGTTAGGATCTTTTGTGAAGGGGACGGGGAAGAAGAGGAGGAGGAGGGAAGGGATGACTTGAGTGGAGCGAGGAAGCTGGGCGATTTGAAAAGGATGATCGGCTTAGGTGGGGAAGAAATCGAGGAGTTGGGGGTGAAGAGGGCGGTAGTGTCGAACGGAAACTTGCATGTGACGCTTGTATTGTCAGGGGAAGTGGCGGGTTGGGCGGGGAGGAGGATGAGTTGTGAGGAGATGACTGCTGAGATTATGGAACTCGCCACTCCTTACAGAAGGAACAGCCTATATAGACAACCAAGTGGTGAGAAGGAAGAGGAGCTATGGACACCGCCTGGGGGGAGGTGGATGGATGTCAGCGCATGGAATCATCGCGATGTGACCATGTTCACTAACCCCGTTCAGGGGGCGGCGCCGAATAGTTGGTTTGTCGCAGCGCTGATGAGTGTTGATTGGGCTGAACCCGGGAAGATCGAGAGGTGTGTGCCGAAGGGAGAAGCATGTCAGTACATGTACCCAGAAGACTTTAATGACGATAACACAGAAGGTCTTGGCGCCCTCGAAACTGAGTCAGTGGTCGGAGAAAACTATGGCGACTACAACGATACAAACAACCCTCGACCTGAAGAGAAGCCAGCCTGCACGTTGGCAACAACCTTCTACTCCCAAGGAGGAGATAATGACGCTCCGACGGCCAAGATCACAGTCGACTGTGTCTTGCCGACCAACAGCACAACCTCTCTGCTCGTTTACTGCCGTCCCAGCTCCCTCAATTACGCCTATCCTCCGACGCTTACCTCAGGCGACTGGCGTGGCGAGCTTTGGCCCGCGCTCTACGAGAAGGCTTTTGCCGTCTGGCTATCAACCGGCAAAAAGACAGTCCCATCCGAGTCTTCTTGCATGATCAACTCATCTCCAGCGCTGTCAGCAACAACCCCCGATTCTAACTTTGACCCTCCAGACGGCACAACCTCACCAACCTCAAGTTCCCCGGCTACCTCTGAGACAGCTGAGTCAAACACTGCAGCATCCCTTCTCCCAGACCTAGTCCTCACCTGCCAAGGCGACCCGGTCAAGGCTCTCGCACAACTAACCTCCCGCCCTCCAATGTACTTCCACACATCCTGCCGAACAGCCACAGACCTGCTTGCTCTCGTCCGCTTACACTCCTCCAACCTGCGTGTCACTACCCCGATGGTGGCATGGACTAGGCCGACAAGCGACGATGGCGCTTTTTGTAGGGGCGCTACGTTGGTGGGGAATATGGCGTATAGTGTTTTGGGATGGGCGACTAGGGGGTCGGCAGCGACCGTTGGGGATGAGGAGACTGGGACTGGGCTGAGTCGGAGTGCCAGTGTTAGGAGTATGAGCGGGATGAGAGAGTGTGAGCTGGGCCGGTCTGTCAGTACTAGGAGTAGGAATGGGACAGCAGGGAGTGAGTTGGAGTGTTCGGTGAGCGTTAGGAGTATGAGGGGCGTGGTCCGAAGTGAGCTCGGTCGAACCAGAAGTGTCAGAAACAAGATCGCGACCGCGGGAAGTGAGCTTTGCCGCTCTTCGAGTGTTCGTAACCGCGCTAGCGCCATGAACAGGGTTTCGGATAGCACTCTCACCCGCTCTGTTAGTGTGAGAAACAGAAGCAGCAGTTTCTCCAGTCCTCCTATCGGTCTGGCCCGTTCTGACAGCACCCAAAGCCATATTGGCGCTTTGGCCCAAGAGCACCAACTTACTCGACACCGGGCTGCCTCCGTCTCCAGCCAGGCCGACGATCTCCCCCTCACCCGTCCACGGAGCAAATCAATGGGCAGTATGACTAGCGAAATGGTTCGCCGTCCCAGCCTGCGCAGCAGGACCAACCCTCTCTCGAACGACCCCGATGTCATTCCCGAGAACTCCCCTGGACAGAGAAGCCGACCTAGCACACCGACCCGCAACCAAAGCCTTAGCATAGGCAACCCCGTAGTTGAACAGCCGGCAAAGCCAGTTCAGAAGCAGTTTATCGTGCTTCGTCACCCATGGGGAGTCACTCCTCCTTTGGAAGACCCTTACGCTAAGCACTGGCCTACGAGTCCATTTGATGGAGATGAGGTCGATGGGGCAAAAAAAGATCAAGAAGAGTGTCCTTATGGTGTGATTGTCGATGTAGATGAGGACTTTTGGCCACCAGTAGCGACATTGGATGAGACAAGCGTGTTTGCGGTTGAGATTAGTGTGTTTAAGGAATATTTTGCAGGATTGGGGTTGGCGAAGTGAGGGTCTCACGTAGGATAGATATAGATGAGAGATAGGACTTGGATTTTTCATCAAGCTTTTTCTCTTTTGATTTGATCTCATTGCTATCTTTTACAGACTCCATTAGCATCTGATGTGAGAGTTAGTTGAGAGCGAACTGCTCAGCCTCTACCGGGCTTCAACCTCAGCCATGATGATAATAATAACGGGTGACAGGCTCGGCCACAACATTTTGGGATCAGAATCATGTACAGATGGAAAGAAACGATAACAGTGCGAATTTGTGTTCTTGAGGGTAAATGATGTTGTTGCAGATTTCAGAAGCATGCCATCTTTACTCCTCTACAAGTTCTCAGGGGCACCAGACTGACAAAATGAAGGCTTTCAGGTTCCAGTTCACACCTTTCTGAAAAAATTGTTTAACTGCTAACAACTTACGTTTTCATCAGCGAGACTTGCGAACTTGGTGAATAATGGACTGTGACTCTCCAGTGCGAATGTTGGGCATATGACAACCGAACGATTTGAGATTGGACTGATGACTCTAGTCATATTGATTTTAACCAAGACAATATATTAAGGAACATTAAACAGAATCGACAACCCGATGACAGAGACTTATTAGCGTTAGGTATTAAAGCAAAGCGACCTGTTGGAAAGCTTGACATCCATAAGCTTGTGAACGTAGATTGAAATGCATCAATCGGGATCACAGAGGAACATGCAACCTTAACAAGAAAGGGGGCTTATTTCTCTTGAACTTATTAATTCCGTTGGAAACAGTATGGAATAAAAGAGGATAAGGATGGAAAACACGAGGAACCAATTCCAACAAGCTATTATATCAAGGAAGGATCACTAGTTGTCCCCAGACAGATGTGAGTGAAATTCCGAAAATTTGGAGCAATGCGCTTGGCGATGTACCATTGAGATTCAGATTAAGAACAATATGATTATGAAAGTGCTCAATTTGGTAACATAGCACGATTAAACAATTGACATTATTGAGCTCTGAAGAAGCAAGTGGCAGTCTGTCCACCAGTGCCAGATAAGGAGGAGCCTGGAACCTCGAGGTGAAGAGCAGCAAAGGATTCATAAACATATTTTTAGTGCATCATCTTTATTGTGGAAAGTTAATGAAGAAACATGAAAAAGGGCAAGACTTAGAACAAACAAAAAATACAAAAACTAAGTCCCCTCGACCGGAATCGAGCCGGTGACCTTTCGGTATCAGTAAGTCGCTTACAGCCGAACGTGATAGCCAACTACACCACAAGGGGCTCTAATTGGTTGTTGGCAATCTGCGTTGAAATTTTACTAAATAAAGTATTCAAAGAGAGTACTTAAGCAGTTGGTAATTCAACCTGATCGCGAAGCGCTACTCGAGCACTTCACAAAGGCTTGACTTCAGGGCGTCGTTTGCCGATAATGTTGGCCTATCCTTGTTTTGTTATACTGTTGCTCGTTGCGTGTGGCGACGACGTTCGCTGCTTGTTCTGCAGAGGCGCCACGGCAAGAGAACCCTATAAGATCGTGCTTACATCCTTCCAATCAAGATGCGACCCACATTAAACTCTAATTTAACGTCGCTCACATGGTCGCAGGGAACCTTTGCGCTGCAATTATGTTTTGCTAGAGAGTCAACTTGGCGGTTAGACTTTCCCCCTGACTTCAGCAGATATCTTCCAGAGACTATCTCCAACTACAGTGCACGCTGTGGAGCTAGTGTCAAAGTCACATACTACTGTACACAGTAGGTCTTGATGGTCATTGCTACCCTCCCCCATACTAGGCATCGATGTGAGATAGGCAAAAGATAGGGGTTTAAGCCCATGTACCAGTGAAGACTGCGACATCCGATCACTGCCCGAAAGATAGGTGACAGTCCAAAGGATGAGCTCTGCGACAACTAGGTAGCGGTGGGTTATCAATCGCAGCAATGTCCAACATCACTGAAACAGCACCAATCTAGCGGTGTCAATGCCGTTGCCACGCACGCGGTCTGTCTGAGACACTCATCCAGTGATACCAGGACACAACGGATCGGCGGGATGCCGTTGCAAACTCAAGTCCAGCACATCTCACAAACTTCTGCCCCATCTCAGCGAAGGGTAACAACTGGCAAGTTAACAACTCGATATCGAGTGTACTTTCCACCTTGAAGATTCGGCTCATCACACCCTTGACCACCCGAGCTGGACCATCCGCGCTGAAAGACAAGCGCGAATCCACTTTCAGGCAAAATAGGCTCCGTCAAGGGTGTGAAGCGCATGCACGAAGGTCTAGGCCTGGATAGCAACAATTGGCGGTCGGCGGGACGCTTGGCAGCAGGGGAAGTCTCTATCGGCCTCTATAGCTAACTATGATCAGATAGAGACCTGTTTATTAGTAAAGAATGACGCGAGATGCTGGCTTCTGAATTTCGGTGAATCTCTTGTGTTTCGATGCACAGGCTGCGCTTCATCGGAGTCGGATAGGGCTTGTAGGGCCACCTGACCGCAACAAATGACACTCAGAATCTTGAAAGATAAGGTCACAAAATCGCAGTGGTTAACTCTGGATATCACATCAATGGTGGTGGCTTGGATGTGCGAGGGCGTTGGCGGCTGAGACGGAGAATGAAGGGAGGGGACAATCGTGGCAATGCTGTTCTCTGGGAAGCGAGAATCCCACCGAGTTCTGACCGGCTTGGCGTGGCTAGTTGACAACAGCCAAGGAAACCAAGATCTAACTTGCTTCCCACTGTTGAAGCCGTAAAGATAATAAATGTTACCGGCCGTCGATCGACGGTGTCATCGTGGCATCCACAGCGAAGCTTGACCAGCTCGCTTCGATGGTGGTTTTTTCCGCTCCACGTGGTTCAGCCTTAAAGTTGTTAATAATTACGCCCGTCGGAAGATCGACGACGAGGAAATCCTGGCTCTCGGGTTTCGAAAGAATCTGATGGCGATGCAATGGTAGCCGACTTCGGCTGGGACGCCAGAGGACGGCTGGGTCCGTATCATCGAAGTGCGTGATGACTCCATCAGGGGTTCGGTAATCCCGATGGTAATAACCGTACCAGTGTATCAGTATTGTATTACATGTTAGTACAGATGAAAGTTTTCTTCGTACGGTAATTACGCTGAGCTGAAAGTAGGGCTGTCCCTGAAACGGCGGCCAGATGTGTGGCTTGTGCGGCTACACGGGACACCAGAACCAGTGAAAGCGCGGAGATTCTAACCAGGAAAGGAAAGGCTCTTCCGGTGAGCCTAGGAGTGCAAACGGTCGAACCAGCTGGAAAGGCCAAGCGCAATGGAGATAGTGGAAAAAAAAAGCCCGCTAGACTATTGGAAGCAAAATTACGGTTGCTAACGCTAAGCAGGAGACCTGACGAAAATACAAACGACGGCGCCAGGAATTATCGAATTCTGCAGCACAGGGGTCACATCGGCAAGCGCTGCTGATGTTCAGCTTGCTCAGCGGGCGAGAGCGACGAAGAACCTGGAGAGGAGATGGACTGTCGGGAGGGCCGCTCCAAGTACGTGTGTTGAAGGGGACGGTCCAAGAAGAGCCTGCTCAGAGCGAACTCAGGGTTGAGAGATACGGCACTCATGCAAGTTTTGTGAGCTCTCCGCGGTTGATCGGCAACCTCTGGGACAAACGAGCATCCATCCAAGGAAATCAGATACGGATTAGCTGCTTGGGAAACTTGAAGTCCAGAGTTGCATTCTTGGCTTGCATCTGTTGTGGCGCCCAGCCGCCCAGCCGCCCAGCCGCCCAGCCGCCCAGCCGCTCAGGGGTCTGCCGGCACCAGCTTTGCGGCAGCGGTGTGGGGCCTGTAGCCGGGCCGTCGAGGCTGTTGGTTGGTTGAGCACAAGAACACCAAGAAAACCAAGAAAATGTTACTTGTACATACTGTGAGCAACCTGACAGCACAGCAACAATCATGCAGCTGCCCAGGCGGTCCGTTAACCTGGATAGGTTATGAAATCCAGTTTTATTGCAGGTTTGCAGCTGAAGAGATCTGCTCCTTGAAGAGAAAGAAGAGGATATAAGCAGAAGCCGATGAGAGCTGCTTCATTAACGCTCGCGAGCAATGGACAAAGTTTGAAGGAAAAGCAATCCTCCAGTTCCCCGATAAAATGAAGAACTGCTTAGCGTTTTCTAGAAGCACTCTTCGAAAAAGTCAAGGTGGGATTGAAGGGTTGTCGGTGCGGAACAGGCCAGGTGTGACCCCTGCAGTGATGAGCTCTGACTTCAACCATACCGCGGCGTTATGGTAACGGCAGCTGGAAGAACACAGCACTGAGAAACACAAAATGAGACATGTGATGGAATTTTTTCTTCGTTTAATGTATAGCAAAGTGCTGTTGTCCAATCTGCACAGTAGAAGAAACGAGTTATGACCCTAGAACGCAGAGACCATTCGCTACCATTTGTTCGTTACCCTCGTTTCCTGCTTTCATTGAATTTTCATTCTTGGCCTCCTCAACCATTCAGGTGCACCCATGTTAGGGACTTGGCGTTGCTACACCGCGGTGTAAGAAGTCTGGAGACGCAGAGCGTAAGTTACAAACCATCTCGAAGGTACTGTAACGCTGGCAGAACAGCAGTACAGCAGCTGGAGCTAAAACTCAAAATGTCGGCACTTGGGATCCATTCTCTGCCACTGACGCCATTGCTGGTCTCTGATAGTCTCTCTCGTTTTCTGACCTCAGATCAGGTCGCATTCAGCCTGCCGAGCCTGTCACTCGTTGCTTTCGGCCCGGCCAACGACCTGCGTAACAGCAGTCGTCCCTGATCTCTGGGGAACCCTACCTACAGCCCACGGCGACGACGCTCGTTATTCACCTGAACCCTACCGAACTGTACCCAGGTAGTGGTCCCGAGCGATTGGGTCCTGGTTGCATCTTGCTTCCAGGCAGAACTCACAGGCCGCCTCTGTCTGCTTGTCTGTCATCATCTGTCTTACCGGCATAACAGAGCGACAGGTCGCCGTCATCACCACGGCCCGTGTCTATCTGATCGACTGCTCGTCCCCTCACTTCCAAGTCCCAGCAGCGTAGCTGGCAAAGCTACCGTCCCTCCGTTCCCCATTCAGCCGTCAGCATGCACAGCAACCGTGACGACCAAACCGGCGGTAACCCGGCGCCGCCGGAATCGACAATCCCTCAGCGCCCTGGCTCCCCTACGAATTCAGAAGGCGCCGGGCGCGACCCCTTTTCCGACGGCGTTGAATCGCGCGCCTCGAATCGCGAGAACGAGAAGATTCCCGGCGGTGCTACAGCGAACCCCTTCTCCAGCCCATCAGTATCGCGTCCGGCCAGCAGTATTGGGTCGGCGTCAGTTATTGGAGGGCCCAGGTACGATAATGTGCCTAGGTACTTCCACTCCAGGAGAGTAAAGAAGGGAGAGGTTGAGAAGCCGTGGTTGAAGAATAAGGATCCTAAGGAGAAGTGGGTTACGATTCTACCTATTCTGGGCATTTTCATAGGGTTGGGTCTCTCGGGGTTGTTGGTGTGGGACGGTATCAAGAGTGTCGTGCATCACAAGTACTGTCTCGTGCTGGACGAGACGTTTCAGAATGGGCTGGATCCGGCGATTTGGACGAAAGAGGTGCAGGTCAACGGGTTTGGGTAAGCACTACCCCAAGGAAACTACCTGCTATGCACAAGCTAACGACACCAGCAACGGCGAATTTGAAATGACCACAGGCGGCGACCAAAACGTCTTCGTGCAAGACGGCAAGCTTATCATCCGCGCGATGCCCCAAGACGACGCGCTCATGCAGAAAGACTACAAGATCGACCTACTCAAGGATGGCACTTGCACGTCGACTAACCCCGCCAACTGCATTGCCTGGACCAACACTACCGCTGGCAATGCTACCATCGTCCCTCCCGTCACCTCCGGCCGCATCCACACACGCAAGGGCGCTAGCATCAAGTACGGCCGCGTTGAGGTTACCGCCAAGCTGCCCAAAGGCGACTGGCTGTGGCCCGCCATCTGGATGATGCCGGTCAAGGACACGTACGGTGCGTGGCCGCGCTCGGGCGAAATTGATATCATGGAGTCTCGCGGTAACAATTACTCGCACCCGCAGGGCGGCAATGATATCATTTCCTCGACTCTGCATTGGGGTCCTAACCCGGCCAATGACGGCTGGTGGAGGACCAATGTTAAGCGGCGGGCGCTGCACACAACGTATTCGGATAAGTTCCATACCTTCGGGCTGGAGTGGTCGCAGAAGTACATGTTCACGTATGTGAACACTAGGCTGCTCCAGGTCATGTATGTTAACTTTGACGAGCCGATGTGGCAGCGGGGCAACTTCCCCAACCAAGATGCCAATGGTACTCGTTTGGAGGACATCTGGGCCAAGACGGGGAGATACAACACCCCGTTTGACCAGCCGTTTTACTTGATTCTAAACGTGGCCGTGGGCGGCACCAACGGTTGGTTCCAGGATGGTGCACATGGCAAGCCGTGGTTAGATGGTTCTCCGAATGCTAGGAAGGACTTTTGGCTGGCGAAGGATCGTTGGTTGCCTACTTGGACCAACCCGCAGATGGAGATTACCCGGGTTGTTATGATGCAGCAGTGTGATGGAGATGAGGATCTTTAAGGGATAGGTAGTGATTTTTGGTATGTGTGTGCTGGACTTGGGTACATCTTCTAATGTCTAGTTTCGGCTATGTTTTCCATAGTACTTAGGACAGAGCGCAAGAATGGTTTGCTTGAGATAGTATCAGATGCTGGTGTCCCTCATTTTGAGTTTTTCCTTTACCAATAGGGTATAATAGCTGGGCAGTATGTTTCAGCCTTGGGTTTCATAAATATCGGGGTGAACATTAATATGATCAGACACTTTTGTAGGCACTCATCGAAATGCTAGACACGATCGTATTGCTGTTTTGCCGACAGTAGGAGTTGATCTACCCGCCATCTGGAAGTGGCAAACTAACACAAAGCCTCTGACATGCATCACACCAAGTGCAGATAGCAGGACGCAAAAGGGCAGGGCAGATTTCCTGACATTCAACACTGAGCCAAGATAGAAAATTCAATAGAATGTATTCGGCCATGCATCCTTTTTGGCTTCCCCCTCCTTCTCCCTCCATACACAGTATGTACACCTCGATGCGATGTGACCCAGGACACATGGTCGGCGACGCAGCTGGCCGCCTGGTCATGGCCGTGCTCTTGCGCTGCAGCCCAAGACGGGAAGTCACTCGCGAGGGTAGAGCCAGGGTTACCCTTCATACCTAATCTATTCCATTGTGTTTACCATTGGTGCACACATCATGAGAGTGAGCAAGTTTTGGCTCCGGTGAAAAGCTACAATAAGACTGCGTCGAAGCCCGATCTCAAAAACTCAACTCCGTCCAGAACCTGAAACAAAGCTCCTCTTCTCCGCACTCTCGTGATTCTGGTGGAGAAGCATCGGGTTGGAGTTTGGGAAGAAAGAGCCCGCCAAGTTCCATCTCAATACATGCATTAAGTCGATTCCCTCCAGACCAAACTTTTGAGTTCCTGGGCCCAGCTTCTCGAGGACAGCTGAGTGAAACCCGGGGAAGGCTGAGCTGGAATGCACGGTTGTGGAAGTCTTATTGAAGTAACTTGCCGACCGTGTAGGACTATGGATTTGTTTGCGACTCTGCTCGTAACCTACATTCGGCTTCTTGCTGAAGGTCCGAGTCAAGGCTGAACGGGAGGGGAGTTGCACCCAATTAATCTGTGTTAGCTGTGAGTGTGAACATAAAATGTCTCGGCGCTCGGTGCAGCCTCGCTCGGTGCAGCTTCACTCGGTCTCTACACTGGCATCTATTATGATTTGACGCTGTGATGAAGGGAAGGTTGACTCAGACCGACAGCCGCCGCTCGGCATCGGGACTGTGATAGCCAATGTGTAACCCGCGTCCTGCTCTCCCCGAGCAGAGTTCAGCCCTCCCCTCGGAGTGGGGAGGTCCCGGCCCGTCGTGTTTTTTTTGGCTATCCAACTGATGAAGATAATGGCAGATCACGCATGACAGGACAGTGAGAGGTAAGACCTGTCGCTGCAAGAACGTTGGATGAGCAATATCAGTGGCCATGGACCCGCCAACACAGCATCCTACGGTCCCGCGTGGGGCTATTTTTGGTTCACCAATGAATGATAGCCAATAGCTGCGTGATGGATGATGCAGGCTGCTGTAAAGATGTTGTGACCGCATTCGTATTTTTTTCAAGTTTCTCTGCGACAAGCCGGTCGCCTGATAATGCACGTTATGTGCGCGTCTTGAGCAAAATTCTTGCAATTGAGCTTCCTTCACCAGAAAAAGAGTTTCTAGACGGCATTTGACTTAGGATAAGCACCAGAACTTTTGACTCGTGATGCCACCCAGAGATAAAACATGTCTTACAGCCCTTTCATCGACCCTGGCGGCAAACCAAGGTTGGCCTAAGTGTAAGTTTACGTTCTATTGTTACAACACTGCGTATGTGGTTATGGTTGGCAGCTCTGTTTCAACCCATGGGCATTCGGGGGCTGGAGATCTCTGGGAAACTTGAGAACACAAGAAACAGAAAGCTCAGCGCACTGTTCCGTCTTGGAGTGAGATCGGGATGTAGCGGGCGTCCTTGGCCGATTACAATGGGGCCTTTGGTGGGGCGCAAAGAAACGCCGGCTTGCACACCATCGCTTCGAACTTTACTGGTTTGGGCCTGTAATTACTAGCATCTTTCAGCCATTGAAATTTCAAAGCTACAGTAATCCGTAAATACTGTAAGACAGCGTAACAAGATAACGTGCTGACGCTGACCTGGTTGTTCGATCCGGATGAGCCGACACGTAGGGCTGGTGGGTTTTGTTATTTTTTTTTCCAAGGGAATGTTGACCTTGTGTATCTCTGCCTCTATCTAAGCTGCTCTCAAGAGTGGAAGCGGGGCAAACCTTTTTAGACTGGCAAGATGCTGGTTGTTGCTCTCGCCTTCGGAAATTTCGGTATCCACAAGTCGCGTGGTAACATGGAGCTGAAGAGACACGTTTTGGGGGCACCGCGGCCGAGTTTGACCCAGTGAGACTTTTTCCAAGCATTACCCAACAACAGCAGGAGCAGAACTGGGAACTGGCCACGGATCGCGGGAGAAGGAAAAAAGGAGCAGATCTTCAGGCACCAGCGTGCTCCAAGACCCACACAACTTCCAGTTCGACAGGCAGCTTCACAACTTGAGAATCTTAACAGGCAACGAAAATACCTGGGATGCGATGGAATTCTTCACAGCACTGACCGTCAACACGAATGTTGCTATCATATCTTCCCGGCCCCAGCTCAGCCTAACGGATATGGTCGTCTAACAAAGAAAGCAGTGGCCAGTAAGGTGGAAAATTTTCGAAGGACAAACTTTGGTATCTCCAACCGAACATTTCCCTCCCAATCTGCATGCCACATGCGTTCACGACCACTTACCAATAATGTCTATCGCGGTCGATAGAAATCCGATAACAGCCGGATTACAGCCACCTTATGTCCCAATGACCATCGGAGAAGTCTCAGGGCCGATATTGTCCCACCCCATCCAAGATGCTGATCCAGATAATCGACTCCTGAAGCTACCGGATGCGAGCTCGAGGTTCCTGTCGATCTCAAAACGATGCACCATGTAATCCGCTCAATAAGGCAGAAGCTGAATGGTGATGCCAGGAGACTTTGGGAATTAATAGGGTACCGCCTCAAGTTTTTACACAACAATCCAAGGTATCACCATGTCTCGAATTTTCTTTAATTAAATGCGGAATGTTTGATGTTTCTCTATCATATATCCAGTATGCTTCGACGCTCGTCGTCACCGAACAAACAGCCTCAACGCCGCCACCAGGTTTTTGCTTGGCTTTGTTTCTGGGCGCTCTCTTTTTAGTGTGGCTTGCATTTAGCAGCCTGCTATCAGCCGCATGCCATTACGCCCCACCTCCGTAACTTACAGAAGCAAAACATCAGTACGCTGATACGTGTAAATATCACAAGTCATGGTGACGGCGACAGCACCTAATCCCAAGCATATCCGCGCGTAAAGCTCACCCCTGTCTCTCACTCCCACCCAAGCTTCTCGCCAAGCACATGGGATCCAACCTTGTCAGGGCATTTTGCTAGCCCCGAGCTGAAGCCAATGGCTAACACAACCCACAGCAGCGCCGGGATTGCATGGCGTCGCAGCCGGCGAGCCCCAGAGCCTGCCAGAGCGTCCGGGCTGGCGGCGCCACTCTTTTTGATCTTCCCCTCCCCTGCCGTTCGCCTTCCTGTCCTCCTCCTTTCGGAATTTCGTTCAGCAAACTATCAATCATTCACTCCAGGCTCGAGGGTTCGCAGGTCGCAGGGCAGGACTGACAGAGACCATAAGGGTAAGGGGGCACGGCACGAGACACACCGGCTCCGAGGAAATTTTGTTCCTCTTCGTCGAGCGTCTCGTTCATCCGTTCCTTCTTTGGCCGCCGCTGAACCGAGTCGATCCGCAGCAAGCGACGACGATCACCGCCCCGCAAGCATTGAAGGTCGGAACACGCTGATCGCCCAACGTCTGCGGGCCTCGCCTCTCTCTGGCTTCGAGCGCTGCTGAAGCCGTCCATTCGCTACGACAGATAGTAGGAGTTTTTCGCTTTGAACGATATCGCTACTTGCTGAAGAGTCGGCAGCCCACGACCCAAGCGGTTATCATTGTTGGTGAAAATCATACCACATAGACAAGCCGCAGTGACACCATCGATTCTATAGGTATGCTTCCGAATTGGGTAGCTCATGTGCCTTGCGAACTGGGACGGCAGACGAGTGGGTGACTGCGAGGAGCAGTTAAAGTCACACAGAGAAAAATTCAGTTTTCAAGCTGTCGCTGACTGTGGATAGTGTTCAGCGTGTTCAGCTTGAGTATATTTTAGTTCGACACTTTCGCAGTTGGACCTGAGGAGTCATAGACAGCTCCCACAATGGGAGTCGGGAGTTACTTCAAGGCCACGGGCTCACCGGCCACCGAGGCCGCGCAGACACCATATCAAACACAGTCACCAAATCCAACGCCAGAGCCGTCTAGTAGACCTACTTCGGTGCTGCAGCCTCCTACGCCTAGGTATGGCTCACGACCACAGTCGCTGTCAGGCCGCTCGACGCGGTCTAATAACAGCTCCTTCATATTGGACGACATCAAACACGAGGTTATGGTCAACTATCTCTACCAGCAACAATGCGCGAACCTCTGGGTGTCTGATGGTAGCGGTGAGATTGAGGGCGTGTTGCTTCGCAAATCGAGAGGCCACTACATGGCTTGCCCACCGCAGCTGGGCAGCTCACCATTTGCGATGGCCTGCGCGGCTCTTAATGTCCAGTGTGCCATGACAGTCAACTCAAGAGTCATCAAGACGTTCCTGCAGTGGTCTCCAGATGCAGTCGATGTGCCGCTGACAAACGGCCTGCGGGTTCAAATTCTGCCGACTATCGACGATTTGCCGAGGGCAAGGAAACATCAGTTCGCCGCGTTCATCGCTTCGGAAGGTCTTCTGGTGGTATGGGACGACGACGCGCTTCATCTGGTTCAGCGCGCAAAGGCTATTGAGTCGGAGCTGATGCAGTTAGTGTGGCGTGCTGGCACCGAGGGTGACGAAGAAGACGAGAAGGCTGCTGGCCGCGGTGAGCCCGAGATTGATGAGGAGAGTGGCGAGATTAAGCCTGAGAAGAGGCCGGTGCATTTGATGAACACATACCTAGTCACCCTGACGCTGATTCTGGTGACGGTTTCGATTGGTGCGGCTGGCCGGCAGCTGGCCATCGAGGTGTCAGTCGACGGTAACTATGTCCGGTTGGCACTGCTTGCGCTGGCTCCTGTGCAGATCTTCTTCACGCTTTTCTTCTGCCAGGTCATTGTCGGTTGCTTGGCACAGATTTTTGGTCCCATCCGCCAGCTCACCATCAACTCTAAGTTCTACTCGGCAAAGCCGCCGCCGCGGTTGCGCTCGGCTGTGCTGCCGCACGTCACGATCCAATGCCCCGTCTACAAGGAAGGTCTGCAGGCTGTCATTGCCCCGACCGTCAAGTCCATCAAGCAGGCCATGTCGACATACGAACTTCAGGGAGGCTCGGCCAATCTGTTCATCAATGACGACGGTCTGCAGCTGATCTCGGAGGAAGAACGTCGTGCGCGTATCGAGTTCTATGCCGACCACAGCATCGGCTGGGTAGCCAGGCCAAAGGATGGTGAGAATGGGTTCAAGCGCCGTGGCAAGTTCAAGAAGGCTAGCAATATGAACTTTGCCCTGATGATTTCGTGCAAGGTTGAGGACAAGCTTGCGCAGATTGAACGTGGCCCTGAGTGGACACAACATGACGAAGCGCAAGCCTATGAGAAGGCGCTGAAGGAAGTGCTCGAGGAGGATGGTCGTGCTTGGGCGGACGGCAATATCCGCATTGGTGACTACATCCTGCTCATCGACTCCGACACTCGTGTCCCGGCCGACTGCTTGCTGGATGCCGTCTCCGAGATGGAGCTCTCCCCCGACGTCGGTATCATGCAGTTTTCTTCCGGCGTCATGCAGGTCGTCCACACGTACTTTGAGAACGGCATCACCTTCTTCACCAACCTTATCTACAGCGCTATCCGTTACACAGTTTCGAATGGCGACGTCGCCCCTTTCGTTGGCCACAACGCTATCCTTCGCTGGTCCGCCATTCAACAGGTTTCATATGTGGATGAGGACGGCTACGAGAAGTTCTGGTCGGAAAGCCACGTGTCCGAAGACTTCGATATGTCCCTGCGCTTGCAGTGCAATGGGTACATTATCCGCTTGGCAGCCTGGGCCGGTGATGGTTTCAAAGAGGGTGTGTCGTTGACAGTGTACGACGAACTTGCACGTTGGGAGAAGTACGCGTACGGCTGTAATGAGCTTCTGTTCCACCCCATCAGGACGTGGCTGTGGAAAGGACCGTTCACTCCTCTCTTCCGCCGGTTTTTGTTCTCGAACATCCGCTTCACTTCCAAGGTCACGGTCATCTCGTATATCGGAACTTACTACGCCATCGGCGCCGCCTGGATCATGACTTCGGTCAACTACTTCCTCATGGGCTGGTTCAACGGCTACCTTGACAAGTACTACCTCGACTCGTGGCAGGTCTGGTTCTCGATCATCCTTGTCTTCAACGGCCTGGGTAACATCGCTCTTGCTGTCATGCGCTATCGTATTGGTGAGCGGAGCATCCTGTATGCGCTGTACGAGAACTTCAAGTGGACTATCATGCTAGCCATCTTCCTCGGTGGCTTGTCGCTGCACATCTCTCAGGCGCTGTTGGCCCACATGTTCGAGATCGACATGCAGTGGGGTGCGACAGCGAAGGAGGTCGAGTTCTCGAATTTCTTCATTGAGGTGCCAAAGGTGTTGCGGAAGGTTTGTTTCTCCCTTTTTTCTGATCCAAAAACATTATGAAGTTAGTGCTAATGGTGCCGTTTACAGTTCAAATTCTCAATGCTCTTTTCCATGACCTTTATCGTCGGCATGATCATCCTCGCCACGGCCCCGTTCATCCCGTACAGCTGGCACATCACCGACTTCGTGGCCATCTTGCCCATGGCGACTGTTGCAGCTTCGCATTTGTTGCTCCCGATTGCCCTGAACCCCGCGTTGATGACATTTTCGTGGTAAATACTGCCGCGAGGTGGATATATCGAGTTTGGACTCTTCCTATTTTTCATCTGCATTCTGTTGCGTTGACATACTTTGCCTGATAGCAATTGCATGGTTCAAAGGCAGCAGCGCAGCGTTCTTTTTGGATACATTCCCTACTTATACTCCTCCCCTCTTGCGCTTGATTGGAGAGATAGCATACCTGCCATTCCGTCAGTCTCCCCGATTGTGATAATACCGCTCATGTCATGGTTCCCTTTTTGTTGGTTCTTTGGGGTTATCTTTGGAGAAGCCAGTTTGAGAGGCATGTGGATAGAGGCCGGTTGAGGTTATCATGCTGTTTTCGCAATGTCAGCAGGATAGTTGGACATTTTACATATATCATATTACGTCAGATCAGACCTAGTTAGTGGTAATGGCTATTAGTTGTATGTCCTGGATGGTGTGCCAATGGTTATGATTCCATAAGCTTGTTGTCATTGGGACTTTCTTTTAGTCAACTCTTTCTAACCATTTCTCCATATTGTTCCCTTAATATCACATAACCCCTTCATAAGCAGTCATCACACATTCCTCAACGTATCTGTTCAAACCTCAAATGGCATCAAAAAGAAAACACGGAACGCTTTTTTATGGAAGAAACCGCGGGGTTGATGTTACGGCCCAGATGCGGACCAGCAGCCGCCCCGCAACAGTGGAAGAAGGACCAATAGGAAAGTACTAAGTGGGGCATTGAGACAGACAATCAGAGGCATAGAAAGATTATCCACGCCAAGAACCACCGATGAATCGACCTCTAGCCTCGACGAGAATCGTGAACTTAGACGATGATAATCCGAATGCAGGGCAGGCACACCAACGGTCCTCGAGCATAAATATGTATATAGAATCTCTCATTTTCAGAACTACGATGAGGACTTCGTCAGTCAGCAATTAAATAAGTGGTCAACCAACAACTGGTGACCGCAGTAAGCCGCAATACAATACTGTGTGAGGACCCTAATCCCTCTGGTTCTACAACCTGGTTACTACCCTCGAACCATCTCAGGAGGTTGTGTAATTGTCACAGTTGAGATACGAAAAGTGTATCACGCAAAAACATACAACACAGGGGATTCCCCAGTCGTCACCGACCTGAGTACTAACCCTGCCCTTGCTGGCTTATCTATGGGAGAGCGGACGGGATCCCGAGTTTTCCAGCAGGTATGGTCGTATGTGCCGATAGATGGCTGTCCAGTGGCTGATATACCCAGAAGCATATCCTAGAGGAACGATATCTCGAAACTTCCCACGCCGATTAACAAGTTAGCACAGTGATCGATGATGACAAATTCTATTGCAACGTGCATTACCGACATGCAATCCATCACAAGTTTCTTGATCAAGGAAGAGCGTAAATGAGAGTCCGAACAAGTTTATTACCCATCCGTCTATGCAGCTTTTACCCAAACTAAACGCCCTCTATACCGACCATGCCTTTCTATCCCAGACAAGCAAATGCGAACTTTGAACCAAACATGGGCTCCTGCAGAACACAAACCCAACATTAAAAAGTACTCGCTCGCTCAAGCCAAACTTTTCACTTCCCACAAACTGACTTATTCCTCCTCATCATCCGTATCCGGGGGCCTAGGCGTTCCCTTTGGACTGCTCAACCACTCGATATGCCTCAACCTTCTCCTCACCTCCCGTTCCTTCAATTCCCTCTTCGTCAACTTTTTCTTCTTCTTCTTCGCCTTAAACGCCATACTCTCCTCCGTAATCCCCGCCGGCGTAGCCGCACCACTACCCGCATTATTCTCTACATCCGAGTTAACCGCACTATTAGCGACGCTGGTTCCCGGCTGTGCTGGGGTCGCCGTGCCAGAAGACGCGACATCTTCGAACCGGTCAAGTGCAACATTCGTGCTGATGCGGTTGGTTACCTTGCCATCACGCACATGCCATTGCTCAGTGGCGAGGGCGCCGACAAATTCCTCGTTGTGGGAGATCATCACCACCCCTCCCTTGAAGTCGCGGATGGCGACGGCCAAGCCGCCGAGGGAGTCACGGTCTAGGAAGTTAGTCGGCTCGTCGAGGACGAGGAGGTGCGGGTTGTTCCACATCGCGCCGGCGATGACGACCTTGACTTTTTGGCCTCCAGAGAGTGAGCCGATTTCGTTGTGGTTCGCGATTTCGGGGTCCAGGCCCAAATCCTCGAAGTGTTTGGCAATTGCACTAGGTTGAAGCTCGCGATAACCCAATCCCTCGCGGGAAGCTTCGTGGTCGTCAAATTCTTGCACGAGTTTGGTGAAGCCCCACTCGAGAAGTGTCTCACGTGAGACCATGGTGTTGTGCTTCGGCAACCAGCCACGCCACTTGACTTCGTACTGGAAGGTCTTCTTGTACTTTTGACGGCCAACGAGAGCCTCGACCTGGCGCTTACCCTTCCCATCGGGAAGATCGATCCACTTTTCCATCTGAGCGCGGTCCTGCTCGGAAAGGATACGGGTCTGCTTGAGGTGGACTTCGCGATCGTCACCGTGGGCATAGCGCCACTGGAGGTATTGGTTAGGAGTCTTCTCAAGATGCATCTCCACGTGCTCCAAGGCATGCTGCTTGATGTAGCCGATACGCAGGTTGGGGTGCTTCTCGACCTTGCCCGAGGTCGGGATCAACTCGCCTGTCAGCAGCTTGATTAGTGTCGATTTGCCAGCACCGTTAGGGCCGATGATAGCCACGCGCGAGGAAAGTGACAGCTGGCAGGAGACGTCGCTGAGCGAAGGCTTCGGTGCGCCGGGGTAGGTGTACGAGACGTTGGTCATGCGGATGATAGCACGGGTCTGAGACTTGACGCCGGTGAGGATGCCAGGAGGGGGGAACTTGAACTGCACATTGGACGCGGTCAGGGTGTAGTAGCTCTTGGCCTCGGGGCGCTGCTTGACGAAGGCGGCAAGATTGCCCTTGTAGTGTGAAAGCTTCTTATTCGGCTCGTAGTGGTAGATATCAGTGGTCACGTTGTCGAGAAAGGAGGAGTCGTGGGAGACGATCAGACTGGTGATTTCAGTATGCGTCTTGAGGTAGTTCTCAAGCCACTTGATGTTGGAGACGTCGAGATGGTTGGTAGGTTCGTCGAGCAGTAGCACATCAGCGCGTTGCAGCATGGCACGGGCCAGAGCCAGCTTCATCTTCCAACCACCGGACAAAGAGCCGACCTTCTGCGACTGCCTGCCCTCCGGACCAGAGGTGAAGCCGAACTCCTCTAGGACGTCGGAAATACGCGCCTTATCCTCCTCGGCAATAAGGGGATCTTTCGACACGTACTCGAGGATGCTGATATCGGCATCTTCACCCTGGTTATGCTCAACATAGCAAGTGCGCAGCACATCCTGAGGAGGGAAACCCTCAAGCTTGCCAGCAGCAATGCTCTTCATCAGAGTTGACTTGCCAGCGCCATTGCGACCGCACAAGCCATAACGGTGGCCCTTGAGCAAGCGCAGGTTTGTGTGTGACAGAAGGAGCATACCGCCATAGGCCAGCGAGAAGTCGGCGTTGACGATTTCGATCTCGCCATCATCTTCTTTTTCAGGCTCGCCATACTTGCGGTGGTCCTCCTCGACATAAAACTTGTGAACCGCAGCAGCGACAGCGTCAGCAGCAGCATTGAGCCCTTGCAGATAGGGTATGATGCGAGCCTGGATGCGATCCAGCTGGCGGTGGTTGACGTCCTCGCTGACCATCTCGCAGATATAAGGGCGAACCATGTGGAAAGTGTCGGTATCAACGACACCTCCCTGATTCTTGATCTCAGTATCTAGTACCTTAGCTACATCTTCAGCAGCAGTACGCTCAACAAGCGCCGCCTTGTCACCTGCCATAGCCTTGTCCATGACCTCCAGAGCACGCGTGGCCAGCTCACGTACTTCGGGAAGCGAAGCGCGGTCCACGACGCTCTTGATGCCGGGCTGCAGCTTTGGCAGGAAGGTACGGGCCTCGATCGGGTCGTGGACCAGCTTGGTCAGGTTCTCGGTGATCACAACGGTCTGGCGTAAGACTTCCTGTGGGGTAGTCGGGTTGTTCAACGAGCGCTCGAGAAAGGGCGTCAGTAAGGCCAGAACGGGCGAGGTGACGACAGCGACGAAGGTCGTCTGTGACAGGGCATGAATAGCCTTCTGGAGAGCCTGCGGCGAGGGATGGTGCATGGTATCGATGAGTAGCGGAATGCGGGGGGCGACATCGTCGTTGGAGAGCAGGGTGGTAAGCGACGTCATGGTCCTGACGGCCTGCTTCTCGACCTCAGACTTCATATCCAGCATGGCATTCTCAACAATCGGGATCAGACCAGCCAGCTTCGCGCCCATGGCCTCGCGTAAGAAGTCCTGCTCTTGGGCCTGCTCCTTGGTGCTGCCAATGACAGCCTTGGCTTTATCGGCCATCTTCTGCATCAACTTCAACGCACCAACGACACCCTGCCACTTGCCGCCGGACTTCTTGATGTACTCAATCAGTGCAGGTAGCAAGCCAGCAAGCTGAGCTTCAATGCTGAGGTTGGTGAACAGCGCATCGATGCCGTACTGGGCGGCATCACGAACGACAGCGCCCTTGTCAGCGAGCGCATCGAGCGCGCACCCCAGAAGACCGCCATCTTTCAGCAAGAAGATGACCTCAGAGACGGGCTGACGTGGTGGGAAGCGCTCGAATAGGGCACCAAGAAGGTTCTGGGCGCCCTCGCGACGGAAACCACTTTTCTTGTCGGCAGCGGCCTTCTTGATCTCGTCGAGGATGCGGTAGGTGTACAGGCCGCGGAAGCCGACCGAGCTCAGGAGCAGTTCGCAAAGAGCATAGCAGGCATCAATGGATTGATTGGATGTCTTCGCAGTGAAGACGACGTTGAGGATGGCGGCGACGTCCTCAGGGGCGGGAGGAGGGGCCACGCCGTCGGCGACCGTGATGGGGACCACCATGTCGCCGTTGCTACTACAAGTAATCGTTTAATTAGCCGGGCTGAAAACGGGTGTTGCGATACTCCTGAGAGCAATAATCCAGAAATTCTCAGGAGTTCCCGGACCTTTCAACACCCCGTGAATGAGAAAAGCAATGTGTCGTCGATAACCGACGACAGAAAGGATGGGAGGGTTGGATGAGAAGTGGCAGTCTTGGGCCTCGCCCCTCGACCTGTTTTTTTTTTGTGCCCAGGCACCTTGACCCGCCGTTATCAGCGGCTTATCAGGCATTCTATCGGCAAGGGTCCTCTTATCCACGAGCTGATCAGCGGGCTGTATGTTACCGTCATTACAGAATACACAGCACTCTCTTACACAGGAGGGCCGTTGATCTCCTATCCATGATTGCTTCAACGACTTTCTTCAACATCCATCACGGACCAAATGCTTTCAAATTACGCTGTTAATTCAACAATAACCTGGAAATTCTAACCTTTTGTCTTCTCCGTTTCAACGTTTTTCTCAGCAATTGACCAGGCTCATCCGAAACTCCTTCAGGGGCATCCTGTCAACGCGGTACCTCGCCCTCATCAAACCCAACACGCCTCATGGAGTTCGCTTACCAGGAATGACGGCTAAGAAGTGCAAATGGACGCTTTTGAATTGTAGAAAGTTACGTGGCAAATTCAAAACGGACATCGAGATCAATCAATACTTGCCATCCTCGTTCAGTGTAACTCTCCAGCTGGATATCATACCCAAACCTGCCATTGCAGACATGAAAGTCCATTCTCACAACACCAGCTTGTCATGACTAGATCGCACCGAAACACCTTATTTCTGTCGTATCTGAGTGGTACAGGACAGCATTCAACTTGAACAACTCCTTCTGTGGCTGTCAGACTACAGACTCCCTTGGTAAGACTGAGCCGATAATAGCCCTCGTCGGGGTCCTGGAAGATTGGCATCAACCTCCTTTCCCAGGACATTGACCTTCGACAGAAGCCCAGGACAATTTTGGCGCTGATGAGGCGGATGATCCCATGTCAAATGCCGCGTTACACCCGGGTCTCGGACTTCCAGGCGCGAGAGCAAAGCTTTCGCCAGTTCGTCCTGTTGGATCCCGATACCAGCGCATATCCGTCATGATCGAGTCCTCCTACAACCCAGCAAGATATCTGCTCCTCTATGCTGTTTCATCTCATCCGCCAATCCCGCTATAGGCGGCAACTTACCACTCTCGCCAACCTCAACGGCGCATGGCCATCAACCACACGGTACCACATTGTTCTTGAATTCACGACCTTAGCCCAACGCTCCCAGTACCGCGGACGATACAGCACCATTCCCGACCCGAAAGTAGCAAGTGGATAAATAGAGGAGCAGAACAGTACTTTCATCGCTTCCTGGTCACAATCAGACGGATCCGGTCATCCTCCACACTCACAATCATGCAGCTCGAAACAATCCCATAGGATCTCCTCCCTCCCAGAGTGTAGGACCTTAGGATCTAGCATACGTCCTTGGAACGTCCACACTATGGCGAAAGCATTATTCGGCTCCGTCCAATCTCCTGCGCAGAAAATGGTGTATAGTACGGTATTTTCCGGATCCTCACGCACCCGATTTGTTCGCCTCTCCCGGGGTTGCAGAAGAGTCCTTCATGAGGGGAACTCACGCAAGACGCGGAGAGCGTGATGTATGAGTTGCGAGGATGGATGCCTTACGGGAAGATTCATGCTTACAATCCTCGTTGTTGATGGAGCCTTGGATGATGCAGAGTACGTCGATCCAGAGTTAGCGAGTTTGCGGCGCTCAACGAACTTCGATTGCCTTGATGGAGGCCTTTAGAAGGGAAGACGAGTGCTTTGGAGGTTTTGTGGAGGGCGAGTGTTGAGGGGATGTTTTTGATGAATGGTTGCGTGGGGTTGCCCCAGCAGTAGGGAAGGCAGATATATTAACCTTTCTCTTCAGGTTGTGCTTCATAGAGGAAGATGGGTTCTGACGGACTGCTTCTAAGATTGAGAAGCTGCGTCACGAGGTTGAGATATTGATTTGAGGGTAGAGGGCTGCAGGTCTTTTTGTCCCGAGAGGAATTGTGAAAGCCAGTGTTTGATCCATTGGACAGCGATGAATGAACCAGTGGAGTGGATTGACGGAAGTTGCTCCTGGAGATTCCCGGGCTTGGAATGCCTGAATGGTTTGGGATTTGTCAATTGAGATAAAGAGGGCAGGTAGGATTCAGGATAAGCACTTATCTTGGACCCAAAGCAGCGTCAAGGAGCAATCAACAAACCCCTTCTCCTTGCTTTTCAGTCTGAGCGACCTCAGCCCGTCCAGCGCGCCAGATATTTTCCGATGGTAGTGTACGATAACGTGATATCCTCGACCTAAATTCTCTCTCTCCCCGTAGTCACCTGCTGCAGCAAGTGTTGTTCTCATCCTGATAAATAGTTAGTTCGAGGACAACCTCTGCGCTAATGTGCTTTAACCTGCTCCGGAGCATTTTGCCGCCCCAACAATAAGGCTTAGCTAAGGGCTCACCATCGAGTTTGATGGCTTAAATCTGCTAAATTTGAACTAGGAACTTATGGACCAGTTGCCCTCCAGGAGTTCTCATCTCTGCTGCAGAAGGGGTGGCTGTTGTTACAATTTTATGGATGGTTGTTTCCATTTCGTCCTCGATGATTCTGGGGATTTTTTGTTGGGAAAAGCTATTGTATCCGGTTGGTTGAAGCTGGGGATAAGAAGGTTGTCAGCAAGTTGAATAGATCCACGTAAATCTGAAGCTTGGGATAGTGCGATGGGATTGTTGTTGCGCGCTTGAGACTCAGCTTGGGTCGGAGAGCAAAGCTGGATTTGATCAACCGCTCCTAAATACATGTAGTATGGAAGACCAAATGCTTAAATACGCTGTCATCACCATGGTTTAAACTCTTGTGAGGAGAATCTGTGTGCCGGGAATGGGTTATCGCTCTTTAACGTAGTTGTCAAACTATGTGGTAAATCTCTCTCTGATTCTTCCCCGGCGGCCCCAGCCAATCTTTCCGTAAGATCTATTTTCTTCAAAAACCATGTCCAATATGCTAAATGCCATTTCTCCCATTGCAGCCACTGTCTCTTCAGTCATGTTGCTCCTGGACAAAGACTGAATTGACTGCACTCTCAAGACAGGTAAATTTGACGATATCAGTCTTAACTGTACCTTATATCCAGCTTTACATCCCCACCTAATGGCTTCTGTTCACTATTTACGACGCCTGATTACTAACAACTCCCAAGACACGACGTATCACAGCCAACAGTTGGCCAGTCCTAAGTCCATGCATCCCCTTATACGATCTGTACGCAAGTGGCCTAATATTAGGCCGGTAGTCATCTTCATCAGACGGCTGAGGAAGCCGACTGCTTATCTGAATTTTAAGATGCTTCCTATATGCAACCTTAAACTGTTGTCGTGTAGGAAAGTGTATGAAATCCCACTCTTCCTAATCGGTGAGTCGGGAGTCAATCGCGTAGTATCTTGAACTTAGAACCGTGTAGCTGCTGCCTAATCGTGTTATGCGAAAGCATCTAACTCCGCAGAGACCAGAAGCTCAGCCCGTTCCAAGTAGGTTCGTTGCAACTCTGTGGCCGAGGGGAACGGTTCACCCGAAGCTTAGAGGAAGCGTGGTGGCAAAGCTTAGCGATCTATTTCCTCGATGCGATAGCTAGATGCAGCGTGGATATCTGGCGGTTTCTGATATCCCAAACTACAATATTTAACTCTGCGATGCAAAGTGTCAGCCAACAGATTGCGGGATGGGGGCATAGCGAGTCTGGAAGTAGAATGTAAGATATCGAAGCCGTCACTCACTATGAGCCAGGGCCCTGATAAGACAACTGCAAAATTCAGCAGTTTAACATCGCAACTTACCTTGCTCTAAGATGAAGAGCCCGGCAGCCTGGTAAGGATAGCTATAAACACCATATCTTCGCCGCTCAATGTCCAGACATAGTCACGTTCCGTATGTCTGGGAAAGGAGCAACAGATTAACTGGGGGCTAATGTCTAGGCTCCAAAAGCATAGTCTCAATGCAAGTCTTTGTGGACGAGTAAATCGTCCGTCTCTGATCTATCCATAGGGGCATTACCCTGCTATTGACACGGTCCAACACTATCGAACAAACACTAAGCTCACTGTCACAATCTTGATGCTCTCGCAGCTCTCCTATTGCACATATGCAACATCTTTATTTTCGTACACAAAACATTGCTCACTAAACATTGGACAAGTTCTGAGCTGCACTGCAAGCCTTGACCCATTCTTCAGCACAGGGATTCAACGCCAACTTGCACAGAAGCCCAACCGATCTCCACAACATCCACGCAACACCGACAGTTCCAGTCTTATGGATCACATCCTAATCAATCCGCAGTCCGTGCCGAAACGCAGAGCTCAACTGAATGAGCAACACAGCCAGAGAGAGGGACTTTGACAAGACCTGATGCAAGATCCATGCAGCACGTGGCTTTGTAATAGGTGACCAGTCGGAGGAGTTGAAAGTCTGATCCATCTTAGAACCATCGTGCCGTTCGGATGAACGGCCACCCCCAACTATAAGTGTTACCCAGCTCCGTTCCTGTGCCACGTGCGGCTTGTTAGCTGTGGGGGTGGCGGTGCATGGCCAAGTGTGTTGTGCACTGCAGTGACATCGGAATCAAGGTGTCACAGCTCAATGTTTGGCAATGGAAAGAAAAGAATGTGGGTGAATCGTTCAGTTGACCAGAAGTTGAGTCTAATCAAGCAAGCAAACTAACAAACAAACTTTATCACCCAACCGTCTGTATATCACCCCACCATGGCTTGCTGACATACTGGCAGTGGTTGCCAGGGCAGCCGTAAGGGGCCAAAGTGCCCCTGAGATTCTCCGCTTTGTCCATCCGTTGTTTAAGAAGTCAACAAGACCAGATGTGGCTAACACGCGGTTAAGAAGGCTCGTGAAGAACTAAAAGAACTCAGACAAATGAAAACTACATTCCGGAGCGGGTAAGGGTGAAGATAAATGAGTACTGTGGGTTGGAATGATCTATCCAAACGCGAAGTCACAAGGTGGAGAATCGGAGACAATAAGGCCAGTTGCTTGCTTGTGTCATGTCACAGGCATGCTTGCAATTAATAAGCTGTGAATGATATGTGTCAGTCTTCCTTTCACGCAATTTGAGCAATGCAGTTGAAGACTGAGCCAGTGCTTCAATGTGATATACCTGCAATCATCAACCCGAAAGCTGCACTCCTCCTACGCGGGCTTGGTGGGGGAGTCGGAGGGGGATTTGGCGGGCGCGGAGGTAGGGGACCAGGCCGCGGGTTTGGAGGAGGGGTCGGTGGAGGACGGGGACCGGGGCGAGGTGGCAGGAGCATGGGGCAGAAGCCGAAGCTGTGGTCGAGGCCGAAGCCGTTGTCCTTGAGGAGGTCGTCGGTTGAGTCCCAGTCCAGCTGAGTGTTCCAGTCTTTGAAGCAGGTCCCAAAGAGGGGAATGCGGAAGAGGAAGTAGTGAGGAAGGTTCTTCGTGTGAAATGAGGTCATTGGATGGTTTCTGCGCGAGCTTACTGGTATCGTTGATTTAGCTTGACTGCCTTGGAGTTACTTGTTGGTTACTTTGTGTTGAAAATTCAGCGAATTTATCGATGTTGTTCTGATGAGCCTGATCATCCAGAAACCGTGATCGACGCGAGCAGCTTGAGGGGTTTATATCCTCGATCTGAACAAGATTATCCGGCTCTATACCTATCTTGACACTACGATGTTGGTAGGCCTGAGAGCGCCTTCCAATAGGATGCACAATGCACTCGACTCAATATAGCCCCCTGACCAGGAGGACAAAACCGGGTTGGAGTCAGGCCTCTGACAGGATAGCTTCGATTCTGGGCCGCAGAAACTAAACTGACCGAGGGATTGGGGTCAAAAATGCCGGGCAGTGCAGCCAGGTCGGGGGTGGGGAAGCTTATGATGCGCCTCGTAAGCTACGTCATTGACCAGATGTCGCATGGGAAAACACTTTAATGGAATTGAAGAAAGTGTAGTTTTTAGGGAGTGTGTAGCGATTGATCAGCATTGTGTAAGAGATTGTAGAGGTGTGGCCGGAGGGACAAGGTCGTCTTCGAAGTGATAAAACCTCAGGAAAAGCGTTCTCTTGTCAGAATCTCAGGCAGCAAAGGAAATCCAACGCTGCTGCGTAGTCTGCCGCGTGCGTGTGTTAGGTTAATTGGTCATTTCGATAAAGGATTAACAAAATTTGATGACTATCTAGTATAAGTCCAATGTGGCCCTCTCGTGAACAGGGAAGTGAAGGCTAGGACTAAGAGATATCCCCAGTTATTGGACGATGTCCTCATTAGTTGCCTGCTATTGGCACTTAGTAGGGCAGTTAGCACAGAGCAACACGATGGAACAGAATTAGTTGGAGTATACTACTCCCCATATCCCACTGAGGGAGCCGCTACAAGACAGCACTCTGGAGAGTATGCCTTACCAATCAACGTCCATGTCATAGCCAGCCAGCCTCAGCGAGGGACCGGCACATATGGAGCAGCAGTGGGTGACTTCGGCCGTCGCAGCCATCATCAGCGCTGTAGTCTAGCCTGCAGCCCGCAGCTGCGGATCGAGGTCCCGAGAAATCGGTTCGGTAAGACTGTGCCGGTCGAGACAAGAGGCAGAAGACACAGATCAAGGTAAGTGCTGTCTTGAGCTGGACCGCACGGCAAGTCACGAACAGACCGTAGAGGCTCGTCTAATATCATGTCTTGCACTACAGCAAATTTATCCTGACACAGTCTTCGCGGAGAGGACCAGCGAGTTGTTGAAAGTTTGAGGTTACAAATGTAGACATTTGACAATTTACCAAGGCTTGCAGTCAAGGGAATACAGGTCAGCCACCTCCGGGGAGAGATACAACGGCAATTAAGGGACCCAAACCATGGGAGTCAAGGGTACCGTACCATGTCCCTGGGCTCTCAACCCAGGTCGATCCCAGCTGCATGAGGCAATGCTAGTGGATAACCCGGCGACGGGATGCCATCGCCATGGCTGTCTTGGCCTCGTGCCCTCCGCGACTTATCTCTCAAAGGCATATCTTTCATCGCAATTAGGTTCGTCGATTTGTTACATGGCTGTCAACTTGTCTTATTTTTTGCCGCGGTTAAGAACCGGTAATATTCGCCTTGACTTCATGATATGGCAGCACCCCCATGACGGCTCAATCGCCAGAAGCTGGCCGATTTATGAGAAATCTGTCACCAGGGACAATAGATGACCAGGCCAGCGAACAGCCATGGTTCACCTGGTTGATGCGACAGGAAAATCAATCGTCCACAAAATCACGGCTAAAGACACAGGTTCCCGGAATTGTCCATTAAGCGTTGGCATGAAAGGTTGTTGCACGAAGGAACTGCTGTCCGGGGGCCCATTTTTTGCGCCTGACTGCTTAATGAAAGGGCTGCACTGTGATGAGATATGAGGACAGTCGTCCCAGATATGCCTCGAGCGTCGCCTTAGCACACACCCATGGCTCGAAAAGGCGACATTTGGTTTCTCAGAGCGAAGAAGACATTTCAGTGGATGATATTCGATCAATATTCGTCCAGTAGAATAATCATGCATGTCCCGCTGCAGGTATCGTGGCCATGCTCACCAACAGCTGCAGCTTGACGTCATCACCGTCGAGTCTCGATTACTCGAGACCAGAGGAACGCCATACGTCCAGGTCTTTAATCAGACATCAATTTTCATTAACAAACCACAGATTCGGTGCCTTCGA
>Ga0065720_1000156_pt1 | contig 36120 bp, 46 predicted proteins | sample Thericmetagenome_FD_59107 | JGI IMG/M metagenome (GOLD analysis project Ga0065720, IMG submission 59107) | Thermophilic microbial communities from the Joint Bioenergy Institute, California, USA of rice/straw/compost enrichment - eDNA_2 v2... | ecosystem: Engineered > Solid waste > Grass >... | reverse complement strand
CTTTTGTATAGATACCAGATTGAAGACCTTCAGTAATAATATAATGACCTTCAATTTCTTTAAATTTGAAATTTCCACCATCTCCACCATGTACCAAAACTTCCCAAACTCTTGAATCAATAAGCCTAAATTGTACATCTTCTATTTCGTTAAAATGAAATGAATATTTGAAAGTCAATTCTGCAAGTAATCTTTTTTTATGGAAATGAGGTTTGTCTTCTGAAAGAATCGCTTTAGTCTCAAAAATATTCCATTGATGATACTTGTTATGATCGTTAAATATATTTTCATATTCTTCTTTCTCATCTGGATTTTCATTAAATTCAAGCATCAAATCAGGATAAGGGGATTTCCATGTGTGCTCAATTTCAAGTCCAAGCAAATTGATTTCTTTATAGAACGATTTCCAATCGAAAAGCCCGATTTTATCATTTTTCATGTATGCCATTTGTAACTGAATTGCTTTATCCATTTTAATTTTTCCCTCCGTTCCATTTGTTACTCATAGATAAATTCATACAATGAAAGATCAATACCTTTTTCCTTTGCTTGTTCATTAATCACCTACTTTTTTACTCTATTATAGCATAGCTTGAAGCAGTTACATAGATTTTCTCACCTTCTAGTTTGATCTTTGTTCCGCCTGCTCCACCCCTTACAATATCAATTACTGCTTTTGCTTGATTAATTTTTTCTTCTTCTGTTGTTTTGCTATTATCATAATGCCAATGATATACTTTTGATCCAATAGTGTCACGTTTTCCATAATGATCTTTGAAAGTTTTTGCTCTTGCCATTAATAATTCCTCCTTTCATATCATGAAATTCGGTTTTCATGGTATGCTGCTAAAAATTGTCAATCTCTATCCTGTTTGTTGCGTTCAATTCGTTAAATTTTTTCATTTGTTCATTTCTCCTTTTTTGATTGCATGTTATTGGATTGCATCGGCTACAATCCGACTGTTATTATTCTGCATCTTTTAGTAAGTCCTCAAAATTAAAATTGTTATCAGGTTTTCTTTCCCTTTTGTCTAATTCAATTAATTTTTCTGCCGTCTCAATTAAAATTGTTGAAACGTATGACTCATCATTTTTGTCATTGTGTATTTCAATTTTAAGATCATCAGTTGATTTTTGCTGTTTGGCAACATTAACAACCCTTTCGAGACTGTCGCTTACAGTAATAATTTTACGGTTAGTAAATGCTCCATCAATCAATACATAAATTCTCATTGTTTAAGCCTCCTTGTTATTATTTCAAAATAAAATCCAGTTTTGATTACCTGTTATGGGAGACTGTGAAAGTCTCCCGCGCTGCTGTTATATACCTATTCTTCAATAATTTTCAAGGTAACATCAACCATCCATTGAGCATTGCCCTGATAATTATCAAGTCCGATATCTGATTTTCTTTCCATAGTTAACATTCCTCCTCTTATTGTTTAAAAGACGTTCAAATGCCGTTTTGATGGTATGTTGCTAAAAATTGTCGATCTCTATCCTGTCTTTATATTCCCCTGCTGCCTTAAGAATTTTTTTGCCCAACTTTGTCGTGAACAAATTATTTTTTACAAATTCAATATCTTTATTCGTTTGATATAACATAGCTTCTTCTTCATTATCTGTAAAACCTTCACCATCCCAATAATAAGTATCGAAGCCTAAAGGATACTCACCTTTGATTTTTATAGAAAATCACATGTTTATGTCTACCTCCTGTTATTAGAATGAAATACTGTTTTCATTGACAATTATCGAACAAATTGCTGAATGGCTTTCATTAATTCAAACGGTGTAGGAATGCGTTCCCACTCCTTAATGACGTTACCTTTTTCGTCTGTTGTTCTTCCCTGTTTTGGAAAAGATGGATCATATGCAATCATAGCATTCCATATCGTTTGAAAGTTTTTAATGATAATGCAATGTATATTATCCCAATTGTCATATGTTGGATTTTTAAAATAATTATATATCCGTTTTTTAATGTCTGGTCTGTTTTGCAAAGAGCCGAACAAATTTTCGCATTGGTCTAAAATTGATTTTTTCATATGATTCAAACCCTCTCTTTGTGAAAATTAAACTTTTCAAATTCGGTTCTTTCTGGAGGATTCGGAAAGCCATTTTGATCTAATTCCTGTTCGGTCATAATACGTGTTACATATCCCATTCGTGTTATTTGATTAAATATTTCTTTTGCTTTTTGATAATTAGCAGAAATAGTTTTCTTCCATTTCCCAACAGCATAACCGCCATCCCAATAAAGAACAGTATAAAGCGGTTCTTGTTGCATTGTTATCATTTCAGACTCTCCTTAGCCCTGCGATCACTCATATATCAATTCATACCGCGACAGGTCAATTCCTTTTTCTTCCGCCTGATCAAAGATTTCCGCCTTCAGGGCTTCGAACGTCGCCCGTTCGTCTTCAAAATAACCTTCTTCCTCGTTCCACGTCGGATTCTCCGCCTCAGCGTACAGCTCCACGTCGTCAACATGGACACCATCTTTGTAGATTGGTACGACTGCGAGCATCCAATCAACAGGTTTATTACTGTAGCGACTAGGACCCAATTTGTATTCTACATAAACTTTAATTTTCTCCATTTAATCACCCACTTTTTTACTCTATTATAGCATAGCTTGAAGCAGTTTCAATTTTTTCATTTATCAACTGAATACCCATCGCATTTCTAACATAAACAAGATATTGATTCAATTTATACACTTCCTCCTATTCAAAAATATTATTCATTAGTGTGTTAGTCTCTGATAACCTTCAGCATCACGAACGATCAATTGTTAAATTGATCTTCATTGTAAGTCTGTTGCATTATTATAATGTTTGCTATTCTGCGCCCAACTGGTGAAGCTTACTTAAAAGTATTTGATATTTCCTGAACTTTTCTCCCCACAGCATTATAGCATTTTCAGCTTGTTCAAGAGTGCAATCATCATTCTTGTAATCAATATTTGTAAGATAGTTTGAAATGATTTGTGAATGTTTTTTGATTTTTTTGTCTGCATTACGTATTTCATGAAAAACGATGTTAAACAAATCTTGAATATCGTTTTGATCTAAAATATTTTTTACTTGTCTATCACATACTTCGTAATTCTTTTCCTCTCTTAACATGTTATCAACTCCTTAAATCTTCTTTTTTAGCAAGGTCGGTGATAATATGTGTTATCCAATTTTTAAATTTAGATTTAAACACCCCTTTTCCCTTCTTATGTTTTATACAATTCATTGTATTTATCGCTCATTGTTCTGTTCCTCCTAAATGGGAATAAAATGCCGTTTTGATGGTATGTTGCTATTATGCAAGTTGTAACCAAAAAGCATTTATTGTACGTATTTTGCCGCGCTGTTATTGACTGTTACCTTGGAATATGGTCATTTTCAATTCATTAGACGGATTTTCCTTTGATTTTTTCGCCTTTTTGCTGTTATTCGGCAAAAAGTCTTTCATACTCAATTCTACAGGTTTACCAGACAAAAGACTTTCCTTAATATGATTGTTATACAACTGCTGGACTTCTTGAATATCATACGGTTTATAATTTGCATCAAGCTTCGCCGTTATTGTTTTTGTGGCAAAACGTCCAGCATTAAACGATTCTTTAATCCATTGATAGGCGGACAACTTTTCTTGAATGTTATAACGATTGACACGGACACTAATATGATAGTATTCGCTGTTATCTTCGGACAGAATAGCAAGGATTGGCATATGTTCGCGTTTTGCAAAAGTGGACTTTTTGCGCGTCCATTGTTTAATAAGTTTTAAAACTTCTGCTTTTCCTGCTGTTATGGCGGTATATCCCATATTGTGACGTTCATCATCGGACAATTTAACTTCTTTCCCTTTGTAATAAAGTCGGAAGGATTCTGGCGAATAACGATAAACGGAAAAAGAAAAGTCACGAAAAAAATCGATTTTTATTGTTAGTTTTCATTTTATGCCTCCATATACTTCAGTAGTTCTGTTATGGTTAAACTGCGATAGTATTTGATTTTTTCGGACCAAAACGGACAAATGAAAGGTAGTTTGTTTTTTTCGTCAAGATATGAGACAAGTCCATTTTTTGTAGGCACATAGCCTGCATCTGCAATAATTCGCTTCCATTCTTTCATTTTTTATTCCTCCAATATGTATATTAAATTGTTATTGCTTTAATAGGATCAAAACCGATAAGCGTAATTTTCCCGTCCATACATTGTCCAGCATTATCTTGTGATTGATTCCAAGCAATGCTTAGATAGGCATGGCATTTTTTAATTGCCTCGTCTAATGTGTTGCCGTGAGTGATAAAAAAAGTGTTCGACATTATTGTGTTTGACTGTTATTGCTCATTGGTACATAAAGATAACCTCCTGTTATGATGATCAAATAAAGCATTTCATGCGGTTTGTTATTTCTTTTCCTGTTGTAACTTTTCAAAGTCCTTCCGCATACCCTTACACCATTTCCAGCGTATAAAAATGTTCCTTCAATTTCTAAATCTCTTCCTATTTTGTATTTATAATATCATATCCATTAATAACAATCAAATGGTGGAAGTATAGGCGTTTTTTGTCTTGTAAACTGTACCCGTCAGCTTGCAACGGATACGTGAAAAGAGGAACGGGAATGAATCGCCTATAACAATTGTGTTAGTAATGGGATTGTACTTATGCATATTTATTTCCTTCCCTTCATAATATCAATTATTTTATCACGGCTTATATATTTTTTCGTTCCGTCGATCAACTCAAAATTTTTTATCTCTTCACAGGTTGAGCGGAGGCCGCCAATCGGCGGCCCGCCGGGGATTCTCCGGCGTCTCCCTAGCCCTGCTGCATAAACTTTTCGGTCACTTCCGGGCTCCATCTGGAACCGACTTCAGCGACAAATTTGCGGACTTCGGACGGGGTGATGTTCGGATCGACCCATCCGCAGACGTTCCGCCAGCGGAATCCGCTGTAAGCGTCCCGATACTGACCGACGAACCATCGGTCGCCGATCAGACGGCGGAATTCCCGCGACTCAGGCGCCCAGCTTTCTTCAAAGTCATCAAACGCCCGTCTCGCCTCTTCTCGGCTCGCATAACGCGAGCCCTTCGGGATGCCGACCATCCACAGGGCCAGTCGGTACGGACGCTTCGGCGGGACGGTCTTCCCGATCCGGGGCATCCCGCCCCAGCAATCGACGAACACCACGTCGCCGGCAGCGGCGGGCATGGCCACTGTCTGCCCTTTCCACTCGACGGTCACAGTGGAGCCGTCAAAACGGATGCGTGCCGACATTCCGACCGGGCCCTCGATGGGCCCACGCAACAGGAAATGATGGATTGCCATTTATGATTCCTCCTTTGCCGCCATTTGGCGGTCTTAGTTTACCTGCTGTAGCAGGTTGAGCGCCGCGCCTCGATTTCTCGGGGCGGCCTCGGCTTGCACGAGGCTGGGCCTAGCCCTGCCATGCGATGATAGTCTGTTCTATTGCTTCGTGTGCGGCTTCTTTGGTGCTGTACCATTCTATGCCGCTTTCGCCTTCTTTCACGTCCTGCACAGGAACCGTGTCCGCGTAAGGATATGTCGGTCCCCACGCGAAGCGGATATTGATCTGCTCGACAGACGTTTCAACCAGTTCTCCGAGCAATTCCCCGTCTTCGACCATGATCGGATCGCCGCTTTCGTGGTAGCATTCGCCGATCGGGAACTCATGGGTTTCTCCGTTCGGAATCGGCTCGCGCCATTCAATCACGCCGTCTTCGCGGATGTAGTAGTTGCGATCGTATGTCTTCCCGTCTCGCACGAATATACCATCGACAAACCACTTTCTCATGTCCATTCTCATTTCAATCATCCTTTCGCTCGATTTTGCGGCTTCCCGCGACGCCCCGAAGGGCGTTTCGGCTCGGAGCCACCGAGCCCAAAGGCGCTTACGCGCTCTTCAGGCGGGATCAGATGGGCCGCAGGATCGTGCCGCCATGCATCGCGTTGACACGGTCACGGTGGGCGGCATATTGGGCGGCGGCCCGTTTCAGTACGCCGTATTGTTTCCCGGTCACCCTACCGTACTGAGCAGCGCACAGAGCGTCATTCAGCGCTTCCAGTTCCGGGTTGTCCGAGCCATACATGTGCTGGGCGAGCAGACGGGTGCGCAGCATTTCCGCGTCATGGACCATCCGTTGCGATACCGGGTAAAGTTTCACGCCGTTTTGGTTTGCCATCTTGATCGTCCTCCTAATCAATGATTTCTACATACCGGCTGTTTCCAACATACCGGAAACAGCCCTCAATTTCCATATCACGTCCTATAGCTTCCCAATCAATGTAGGATGAAGATATAACTTTTTCAATCTCCGCAAGTCTGCCGGATTCCTCATACAATTGATAAGCAACGTCACCCATGCTGTCGCAGTCATCATAAACGCGGTATTCTCCATTTTGGAGCTTTTCAAGTGCTTCATCACGGTTGAGGAGATCAAAAATAGCCTTAATTACGTCTTCGTCCTCGCTGAGATTGGAAAGGATCTCGGCGATCTCATTCAACGTGTCGAGATGTTCATATTCGGATACTTTAAATGGAAATCCTTCGTAATCATGGATTGCCCATTCTTCCGCCGCGCCGTATGCGTCGAGTATTTCGCCGATCTGCGCCCAAAGTTCCGAATTGGAGCAGGGAAGATCAATCCACTTTCCGACCAAATAGCCGTTATTGTACGCCGCCAAATTGGCGACATAGATTCTCATTTGCATTTTAATGACCTCCTCAATGTGCTGATAGAGGATTTTCTTCCATTTGTTAGCCTCGTATTTTTCCCCGTTCGCTTCATAGCGCTTGATTGTTTTAGGCGGGATATACGCGATAGGTAGCGCTGTATTCGCCGCCGCGAACACCCGGAGTGCGGACGACGCGGAAACCGGTGGCTTCAATGCGGCGGACAAGATTTCGGAAGCTGGCGGCGTAACGAATTTGGTATTTTTTGGCCGCGCCGCGCAGCGTGTTATGCGGGGACTGGATCGCGTCGCCGCTAGCAAGACGATACGCAATTTCACGTTGCCATGCGCCACGGGCGCATGCCATGATTTGATTTGCTTTCGTGATGGACATTTGTTACACTCTCCTTTATATTTTTTATTTTTATTGACGCTATCAAGCGACAGCATCAATAAGCGATTGGATAGAGCGGACAGGCTTGTCATCGATGGTCACATGCAAACCGTCAATGACGATGATATGCCAGTCGGTCATGATGACGACGGATGGCGCGATCCCGTGACGGAGTGCTTCGTCGTGGACGATATACGGGATGTCGTAACGACGGAGCGCATGGATGATTTGAGCAACGATGCGGCGAGTTTTCGTCATGTTAATCAATCCTCCTTTGATAATTCCTGCATTATCACAGGTTGAGCGCCGCGCCTCGATTTCTCGGGGCGGCCTCGGCTTGCACTATGTTATGCCTCCAATATTAATATTATATTATTGATGTTATTTCCCATAAACTTAAATCATATTCGTTTATTTCATTTTGCGTCAACGGCCTGTTATATGCTATAATGCCGTGTCTGCCTTTTGTGTCGTCTATCTGTATAAATCCGTTCGGCTGGCTTCCAATGGATAATGGACGTAAACGCATTTCGTACCAATATAAACCGTTTTGATCTTTATTCTTTTCCGCATTTCTTTCTTTCAAATACTTTTCGAATGCCTTTTCTGCTTTGTAATGCTTTATAAATCCGTCATATGTTGCGACTTGTTCTCTGGTTTTTTGTAACTGTTTGCTATCATCTTTTAGATTATTCATTTCTGCGCTGTTAACAGACAATTCCAGACATTCCGAAACGTCTTCTATAATTGTTTCGTTGTTATGCTTGACGTTAGTTACAATTTGAATATTTTTATAACCTGCTTTTTGCCACTCGTTAAAGATTTTAAATAATTCATTAAGTGAATGACATTCCTTTTGGATAATGTTAGAATAATCATTTTTTACGTCTTCATCGTTTCGTGTTGTCTCGATAATATAAATCAGTTCCATCTCCTGCCCAATGTCCCAATATCTAACGCCGGATTCTGTTATATGTATGTTCTCGTATTGCAATTTTACTTTTTTCATTTTTTATTCCTCCATTGTTTTATTTTAATATGATAATCAAATAAGCATTTAATGTGCTTTATCTGTATCCCATTATACCATATCTATATAGATATGCAACATATTCTAGACACTTTTTTTTGTATTTTTTTATTTTTTATTTTTGTTGATTTAATCTTGTCGGCAGAAACAACTCGGTCACATCTGAACTCCATCTGGAGCCGACAACGATGTAACCAATTGGATACAGGTCTTTGTAGATGATACTGTTAAGCGCTTTTTGCATTGCTTTAACTTCCCTCCTTTCGTGTAATTTAGCGGCTTCCCGCGACCGCCCTGCGGGGCGGTTTCGGCCCGGAGCCGCCGGGCCATCGTCAGGCGGTACGAATACATTGGTTCCAGATTCCCTTACGCTTCAAATAGCGTTCGGGATTGGCGATCCGTTTGCCATTTACGTACAAAGCATAAATCCATTCCGACAAAACAAGTCCAACAACGACATCTTCCAACGTGTCACCTTCGTACACGAGCACAGCCGGCTCGCTTGGGAATTCCCGCTGCAGCTCGCTGTATACGCCGCGTATAATTCCTTTGAACTTAACTTTCATTTTTGATCACCTCTTTGTGTGAGATTGTTAATGTGTTTTATCTGTATCCTATTATATCATATCTATACGAATATACAAGCTATTTTAGACACTTTTTTTGATTTTTTATTTTTTATTTTTGATGTTAAGTTTTAAGTTGGTTGTACGTGACAAAAAAAGGAGAGTTATTCGCTGATTCCCCCTTTTTGCGCCGCTGTAACGTGAATACTACGTTACAGCCAATTACGTTACAGCAGATTTCGGCACTGCATTTGTTTGTTAATTAGTCAGCCGAAGTTTTTTTGTTAGCGGCGCTTGTGCTTTTGTAGCTGTTATATATGTTGCGTTGCGTGTTGTATGGTGTTATATGGTAGATATTGGTAGGCCAGGGGTTGTGATGTGTGATGTGTTGTGGGTGAGGTGGTGGGCGGAAAAAGGCAAAAAAAAGAGGCCGTAAAAAGAGGCCGTTAGGCCTATCTTAATTCGGCGAGGAGACAATATACATTGTCTTCATCGTTGTATTTGATGCCGCGCTCTTCGCACCACTCGCGGACGCTGTTTTTGATGTTTATGCGGTCAATGGTGTTGAGGATGTATCCCATGATGTTTTGGTCATCAATAGTTGTGTAACCTTGCTCGGCAAAATGGACGGCTGCGGAAGCGACGGCGTTGTAAATGTGTTCACTGTCTTCGACGATACAACGGACGATTTCGCGAATAAAATCGGACTTTTTGAGTTGCATTTTTAAAACCTCCTATGTAATTTGTGGGTGGCCTTAGGCCGGAATAAGTTCGATTTCCTCTTTCTCTCATAATATTATTACTTATACTATACCATATCGGACAGATAAACGCAATATATATTTTACTTTTGATTGTATATTTTTTGTATGTTTTTTGTAAGAAAGTCTTCAGCGGTCGCCGCCATGTTACCATGGCGACAATATGTATCATTATGATACAAAATGTATCTATGCGCCTGGCCTTCTATTTTTAACATTTTTTTCCACTATCCAGAACCCTTTACCTCCCTTCACCAATCCGACCACACCCGAATAGCTCGCTCCGTGCCTTTACTTACTAATCACTATTAGTATGCGTTTTTTCGCTAGGTAGGTCGGCATGGGGGGGTATGTTTTCATTTCTATTAATTTCCATTTTTTGTCAATTCCCCTTTAGCACGTCTTTTTCAGTCACAAAGTTGAAAATATGCATCGACAGGCAAAAATAAGGTTTATTCAGTCGCAAAATTAGTCGCAAATTCATCATATTTATACCAAGATTCCAAATCGCTCATTTTTTCATTATCTACCTTATTTTCCGCCNCACTATCTCAATTTCCCTATCTAAATACCGTTTTTCTCGACCTATCTTTCACTATTTTATTTTCCCTTTCACTCAAAATCCTCTATCCTTATGCTATTTTTCCTCCCACTTTTCATATCCATTCACCACATTTCACGACAAACAAAAAGGCAGGCTGTCGCCTGCCCTATCTACTTTATTCACTACAATCCAACCCGTACACAAAATATTCTACACCATCATACTTACTCTTCCCAATGATTTTCATTCTATTCACAATCCAAACCATCTGCAATTCATTCAGCCCAATTGTTTCTCCTTTCACATCAGCACTCGTAAATAGCGCATCACCCACAATTGGTACACTTCGATCTCCTAATAAAATTAAATTCTGTGGCAATCCTTCTAACAATCCTTCTTCATTACACCAAAGTACAATTCCATTCGGCAAACTAACTGCTTCTATATATCCTCCCACCACCTCTTGCAATGCACTCAATTCATTCTCTAATTCAAAAAACTCCACATTTTCTCCAACTTTTTTTCTAATCGCTTTAATTTTTCCCAACCCTATTCTCTCCATTCATTTTAATTTTTAAAAATCATACTAAATCTAATCCAAATTTTCAACAAACAATAAAAAAGAGTGGTATTACACCACCCTGAAACATAATTAATTTATTTTTATTTATTTTTAATACAATTTAGAATATAAGATATTACATCTATTGTCCACCCCTCACCTAATAAATTATACCTATGCCCTTCTGATACACCTTCGGTATATCCTTCTGGTACAGTTTGTAGTCTTTCGTATTCTAGCGGTGTTAATCTTCTTATTTTATCACACCAATCTAAGTAGATCTTTTTTTGTTTGTATCCACCCCTACATGCTGTGAGAGTAGGGCATTTGTCATTTATATTATACACTCTCTTTAGCATATCATGAGTATTCAAATGCAATTTTGCAACAACACGTTTATCTAACCCATAAAAATCATATGTACAGTTATAGTAATACTTATCATCAACTTCTCGTTCAATAATATCTCTAAGCACTAATCCTCGATCTTCCGGTAATCCTTGTATTGGTATATTAGTCCAATATAACCTTTTTCTTTCTTGAGCACTAACCAAAGCTGAATTGATCATAATTGGCTCAACGCCTAATTCTTTTGTAATTATATCTCGATCTTCTTTTTTCATATTTTCAACATTCTCATATAGAAAATATGTAGGTTTTACTTCATTCAGTATTCTAACAAATTCAAAAAACAGCTTTGATTTTTCTCCTTTTAATCCTTGATGATGTTGTTTTCGATCTGCAACAACAATTGATAAATTATTGCATGGACTTCCACCTAATAATAAATCAATTTCTCCTAAATCGTCTAGTCGTCTATTTTTATTTAGTAGATTTACGTCCCCTAGTTGAATCGTTTTTGGATAATTTTTTTGTGTAATATGTATTGCTTCTTTATAAATTTCACTAGCATAGTACATATCAACTTTGAAATTAGATTTATTCAAAGCAATTTGTCCGCAAGACATTCCATCGAACAAACTTAACACATTCATTCAATCACTCCTATCATATTTTATTTTTAATTATTTTTAGCAAAACTTAAAATATGTGCAATCACATCTACAGTCCAACCTTCACCTAACAAATCGCAAGCTTGATTATATGATACACAATCTGTATATCCAACCGGTACATTCTGTGCCAATTCTAATTCTCTTCTAGTCAAAAATCTACAAAACCCATCGAATTCAATAAGTCCAGAATTTGGACATCTATCTTGTTTTCTGGTTAAACAATAAATCTTATCAGCATATGTAACATTAGGACATCCTGCTTTTGATGGCAATGTGTTTTTTCCATCATTCCAAAATCTTATTCTTGATGATGTATAAGGAACTTTAAATTGTTTACAATACTCATAATCTATATCTTTATATTCTTGAAAATTTATTTTTCGATCTTCTGGTACAGTTACACCCGGAATATTAGTCCAATAATATCTTGATCTTTTTTGAAAACTCACTAATTCAGAGTTTATATATATACCTTCAACTTCCAAGTATTTATCTAACTGCTCTTTACTTTCTTTTTTCATTTTCACATTCTCTAATAAAAAATATTTTGGTTTAATTTCATGTAATATTCTCAAATATTCATAGAACAAACTACTCTTATCTCCCTCTAAACCATCGATTTTTTTATTAAAAGCTCTAGCAAAGCTAAAATTTTGACATGGACTACCACCAATTAAAAAATCAATTTTATCAACTTCATAGTTTCCTGTTTCAGTATATAAAACCCCGTCTTTATACGAGACCTTTGTAACATCTCCGATATGTATTGTTTCAGGGAAATTATGTTTGGTTACTTTAATTGCATGTTTTTTGATTTCACTAGCAAAATATTTATCAATTTTTATTCCGGCTTTCTGAAAGGCAATTTGACCACATGACATACCATCAAATAGACTTAGAACAATAATAACACATACCACCTTTAATAAATAAAATTGATTTTTTTATTTTTTATCTTTTTATAAAACTTTTTAACAACCTTATCCATTCTTCATTTTCTCTCTCGAATAGGAAAAGTAATGTTTTTTGCAATACAAGGTCTTTTATTAGGATTTCTCGGTACCTTCTTCATTTTCACTTCTCCTCAATTGTTCATTCGCCATTTTTAGTCCAATGAAATATGCATAAACAGCATCAGAATAATCATCTCCAATATGATACAGCCATGACCAGTTATCATCTAACTTGTTGAGCCATACACTACAAGTATTTACACTATTTATCCACTCTTCTTTACTGTAATTCATATCTGCATAATCAAATAATTTCCCCATTAATCTAGTATCAAAAGTAATTCTTTGATCGTTTAATCTATTTATCCATTTTTTCAGCTTATCAAAAGCTTGTTTACAATTAAACTCTATTTTTTCGAAATTATGTAATATTAATTTATCAGCAAATTCATGTATAGTCATATCACTAAAATGATTAAGTTTCACATTTAAAACAGAAACATAAGTTGCTCGTCCGAAATAGCCATTAATATATACTTGATTTTCATCGAGAACATATCTATAATTTCGTCCAATTCTTTTAGGCTCGATCCATTCTAATATTTGTATGTTTCCATTTTGTTTCAATATATATTTATGATTATTAAACCATTGTTCTCTAAATTCTTTTTCTCGTTCTTCGTAATTCATTTAATTTTCTACACCTCGTATCTGATTTTCATCTATAAAATACAACAATCCATGTTTTATCAGTATTTCATTTTCACACAACTTACTTAAGTATCTTTTTAATGATAAACTATTAATAACATCATTTACTTGAGCATATAATTCATCAAATGTAAAATATGGTTTCATAGAATATATTGACTTAAGAATTTTATTGAACTTACCATTCAGAATCACCTACTCTAAATGGTAAAGTCTTTATTATTTCAAAACTTCAACCTGTCTCAAGTATTCTTTTTCAAATCTTTTTATCTTCTCTATTCCTCCCGGATACATTTTCATTTTTCTTAAAACATCTTCACACTTATCAACAAACTCCCCAAACACACCAAATTCCCTGCACACCATATACAGATCAAAATCCCATTGTGTTAAAGTTTCATAATGACCAAATTCATTAACTTTTCCCCAATTACACTCTTGTATCATTTCTTTTATTTCATCCAGCGTCAAATCACCAAGTACTGTTTTATACTCATCCTCAACAATCACATAACTATTTATGTTCTTACTTTGTTCTCCAGATTCGTATTTTCCACTAACAATTTTAATTTTATTTTCATCTTGCATTTTTTTTAATAATTCCATTACTACCCGTTTTGTATACCCCATTTTTTTAATCCATTCATTAGTGCTAATTTTATACGTACTATTTTTCCATTTTTGAATATATGCAAATACAAAGAATTCTTTTGGATCATTAGATTTCTCATACATCCAATGATATAGTAATGTATAATTACTAGGCGGATCTCTTTTTAGGAATCTAATCACCATCGGATTATATTGTTTTTCTTTTACATATATTTTCTCATCGTATTCATATATTATAAAACCACTTTCTTTTAATCCTTTTATAGCCGTATATATTGCAGAAATATTATTCCTCTCTTTTTCATGTAGAGAAATAAAATTATTTAATAAATATATATTTGTATACAGGATATCTTTATTTATATCTAAACTTAACAGATTCAATACATAATAAACATATAATTCATTTATTATATTCTTATCATTTTCTTTATTAAAAAATATATTATCTATTTTACAATTATAATTTATTATTTTATTTCCAAAAATTTTTTTAAAATCAATTTTCAACAATATACACCCCTTTCGTCTTTTTTATAAAATTTATATTTTTATTTTTCTTTTATTTTTTATATATATTTATAGTGGCTACTTTGAGTCATTTTCGTGCCCAAAAGTAACCATGTAGTGGCTACTTTGAGTCATTTTCGTGCCCAAAAGTAACCATGTAGGTGTAAAAATGGGCGCGATTTTGCCCAAAAGTAACCATGTAGTGAAAAATCGGTCATTTTCGCGCCCAAAAGTAACCATGTACAGGTAGATATATAATTAAACTATCTTTCCTTTAAGCATCTCACATAAAAATGTATTTCTCATCAAATTCTCAACATTCCGCATCGCATAATTGATAACATCGGCTTGACACAATAAAATAGCATTTTCTTCTGCACGAGTAAGCGCGGTATAGAGTAAATTTGCTGTAACTTGAAACTTATGAGATTTGTCCAGTACAATAAGTACTGATTTTGCACTACTGCCCTGACTTTTATGTATGGTTAAACACCACGCATGAAGCAGTTGATGCTTATCCTCAAAAGATATTAATCTTTGTTCGAAGCCGAAATCAATAAGAATTCCGCTCTTTTCCTCTTTATCGTTATATTTTTCAAGAGACGATTTATTGTCAGAATTTTTATCAGAAGTATAAATAAAATCTATAACAATCCCCGTATCACCGTTAACAAGATTTAAATCTACATTTCGAGTGTTTATAACATAATCTCCAGTTCTAAGGAAATTGTTTTCGCCAAATCCTATTTCTTTTGTAATCCCTTCAATAGCCGGATTAACAATTTCCTGTATCGTTTTATTAATAGCTACAGTACCGAGATCAAATTTTTTTCTAGGTGAAAGTACCATAATATCTTCTGGCCTATATTTTTTTAATAATTGATTATAGTAATACTTATATCCGTCAACCATATGTTTTTGGTCTACAGAGTGAATTAAGAGATTATTACCAAATAACTGTTTTCCTTCAAAGTCATTTTCAATAAATTTTTCGCCTTTTCTAACTCTTGTTGCAATATCTAAAATACCACCTTCTGATTGGCGAAACACAATATCTAACTTTGTTGTTGGAATTACACCACTTTCAATCATATCATGTAAACAATTTCCAGCAGAAACGGAAGGAAGCTGAAATGCATCGCCAACAAATAATATTCTAGCTTTTTTATTTTTTATTTTTTGGAGCAAGCTTGAAAGAATAAAAATATCAACCATTGATGTCTCATCAACAATGATAAAATCTTGTGTAACTTCAACTTCATCATACAATTCTTTTGGTAATCCATAGCCGATATGTTTATGTATTGTATATGCTGTTCGATCTTTTAAGTATTTTGTTAGAACTTTCGCGCTTTTTCCTGTCGGAGTAAGATAAACTGATGTATTGAACCATACATGAGTTTTATTCATTTCATCAAGCAAATCTTTTAGCAAACTCATCATTTGACTTTTCCCGGTTCCAGCATAACCAACGAGTAAGTTTACCGCATGTTTTTTGATATTATTAAAAAATGATTTTTGCTGATCGGTCAACTTAATTTGATATTTATCTTCCATTCGCTTAATGAAATCTTCTGGATCAAATTTCAGTTCTTCGCTATTTTTAAGCAATTCATGAATTTTATTTGCAATTGTCAATTCACACTGATATGTATGTTGCAATGCCACTCGATTTTCTATGATTATGATATCTAATGTATCAGATAATCGATTTTGTATAAGTTCAGAATCAATTTTTAGAATTTGAGTACAACGTTTAATGAGTTCGTCACTATATACATATGTATGTCCATCATTATGTTCTTCTGTTATTACATGTTTTATGCCTGCGTCAATACGAAAAGGATTAGTTTTTTCTATCCCCATTCGTTGTGCAACCGCATCTGCCTTGATGAATCCAATTCCACTTACTTTCATCAGGTTATATGGATTTTCACGAATCTGAAATACTGCAAACTTTGCCGATCCAAATTCGGAAACAACTTTATCAAATCGAATACCACTACCACCAAGCAAACTAATCAGTTCACGATACTCCATATTTTCAATTAGTTTTTGTCTAATACGTTCGTAATATACAGGGCCAATACCATGTACTTTTTCATAATCAAATTTTCCGTCAATGATAAGTTGGACAATATCATCTTCTTCTGAATATATTTTATAGATTTCTTCTACTTGTCGCTCTGTCAATAGAGCCGAAAGAAAAGCTTTTTGATTTTTTGCATCTGTTGGAATGTCTTGAAAAATCGACTCAACCCAATAACTTACACCAAAGGTTTCATGTTTATCCGCAAATTTGAGAAGTGCCTTGTAAGGCATACCAATCTCAAGTTCAGGCATATTTCCCTTGATTGTCACAGCTTTCTGACCGCCAACCATATTTTTTTCAATTCTATCATCTTCTGTTTTACACACATAAATGTAATAGTCACTAGAATTATTATGCTTAGGATAACGCTTAATCCAAGGAATTAATGTCACTTCAATTAAATCAGAATTCATAGTCCTCTCCTTTTTCTTATTTTTAAAATAAAATATAAAAAAGCGCATTTTATTGCGCTTTATACTATATCAGAGCTTTTATATTTTTGTCAATTTAATTTTCAATATACTCTTTAATAGCGAGCGCTAGTTGCTCATATGCGACAGGATTAATTGTTTTAAGAAGTTGAAGAATATCTGTTTTATCTACTATTTCAAAAACACTTTCATCAATTGTTCTAAACATTCGAATTCCAGCTAACTGATTATAGTCAACTTCTTTTTCAACGTAAGTATCAAGAAATGTTTGAACCGATCTATGGCCAGTCTGAACCATTCCATTCCTTACATTTCCGACTGTTTTCATTTCATACGATGGTGCAACTTTACGAAGAGAATGCGTAACAATACGGAGATGATCAGGCAATTTAGCTTCTTTTTTGAGTTTTTTTATGGATTTATTAACATAGTCAACGGTCAAATCAGGGAAAATTTGATCTTTACCATGTTCCTTTATTAGATTTTCGATCATTTCATATAACCATTTTTCAATCGGACATTGCCTTAATTGATTTCGTTTATCCACTGTCTTTACAAGATAAAAATCAGTATAGTAATCTTTAACTATATCATTTTTATTAATCTTCAACAACGCTGATACTCGAATACTGGTTACAGTTGCAAGGTAAATGAACACATTTAGCTGATGTCCATACTTAAGATTTAACGCGAGATCAGCTAGTTTTGTAACATCTTCTTTTTTAATAATGTCAAATTTTTTAGGTTCATAGACAAGTGCATCAATATTAAAAATAGAATGATTAATCTTATAGTTATACTCTTTTTCAAGGTATTTATACAAATTTTTAATTGTTCCAATTTTTCGGTTTATAGTGCCAGCGGAATTTATTTTTCCTCTTTCTCCCGGTGCAGTCAACAAATGATTTCGATACAATATAACATGTTTCCGTTGTAGAGGCTCGTGATTAGGGCCGTTATAAATGTGATAAGTTGTAATTTCCTGAAGATTAATGTTATGCAGAAATCTAAAGAATTGCTCGATATCTCTTCTGTATTCAATTTTTGTTTTTTTATTTGGATATTCATCTAAAAATGATTGAATATCTTTAAAAACATTTTGATTATTAGGAAGAAGAACAGCATAGGTAGTTGTCATTAATTTCAGCCCCCACCTACTATTTTTATTTTATTATAATTAGTAAGCATATTAAAGTCAATATTAAAAATAAAATTTATAAAACACTTGATTTTTTAAAAATAATCTCTGATAGATTATAAATATAATTATTCCATTTTTAGGGGATGATAAAATTGTACTACAAGGGGAAATGTTTATGGATCGAAAACGAAGGAATGGAAAGCATATGACATGGCAAGATGTTTATTATGATGGATTATTAGATGATGAAACACAAGACTTTTGCGAAGAAACACAGCAGATTGTAGATAAATGGTCACAAGAAGAATATGAAAAAGTAATTAAAATACGAAAAAAGAGAAAGCAGGATATTTATGATTTGTAATTTAGGGAAGTGGTAACTATCAGCCTAGATAAACAAGTACACCTTTACAGTGTTCCTACCGATGCTTTTTATACAAATGAAGAAAAAGAAATACACGATCAATTATCGAAAATACATATCGAAAAGAATGTTATTAAATCTAAGATTGTAAAATGTGATAATATTACAGAATTAAATGATTTGAAAAGTGAATATCGTTTACTTAATAAAAAAATCAAAACACTTAAAAATGTTTTGTACAATATATTTAAAAAACATAAAGGAATTAGAAAACTAGATCCTAAATCTTTGAATAAAAAAAATATTATTTCTCTTTTTGAATCAACTTTTAACACGTACATTAGGTATTAAAGAAGGGGGAATTAACTGAAGATCTATTTGTAATTACAGACTTATTTCTTTGATGTATTAAAAGATATCATTTTACATGGTTTTATACATAATGGAGAAAAATATATTTGTTTTACTGCTTCGGCAGGGCAAATCCGAACGAAAAAAACAGTTTTTATTAAGGAATCTGTATATAAAAAGCATCAACAATCTTTAATGTGTGGATTAACAACTGATAAAATTAATGAATTAGGCGGAGTAAATATCAATAAATTTCTTGCCTATTTAGCACTTTGTAATAGTGCAACAGATCAATGGGTTAACTTTCCGATTCATAAAACTATTATTGTCGATGATATGGAAACTACTATCAGAAGTTTAGTCGATTTTATTGATGAAAAAACATATGAAATAACTAGAAAAGATATGGATATTCTTATTAATCACACGGATGGTTGTGGAATGATTCTACCATCCCTTTCTAAGAAAAGCTTTATGATTAGAATGCCTTGGATTAAAGGATTACTTGTACCCTTCCATTTTGATAAATTTATCAAAGAAAAAAGAAAAGAATTAAAAGACGAAAGTATAGGAGTTATAAAAGATATTTATGGAAAAGAATACGATATCCTAGAAGACGAGATTGAAATTATTTTTACTAAAAGCCAATTTAAAATGTGGAAATATTATTCCTCTTGGGATGAATATAAAAATTACTTTGTTAAATTTAATTGTCAAGCTGGAATATGTAATGAAGAAGAAGATCAGATTGATTATGCAAAGATTAATTATCAAATGCTTCAAACACTTATTGATTTTAGTGATCGAGAATTAGAAAAGATAAGCTACATTACAAAGCAAAATATAATTAATTTAACAAAAGATATTGGGACAATGCTAAAAATTTTAGGAGTAAAACCGTCGAATAAAAATAAGAATTATTTACAAAAAGCTTTAGAAATATATCCTGAACTCTTACATGATACATATAGTAAGCAAATTTTAAAAGATGTAAAGAAAAGCTTAATAAAAGAAGCAAGAGCGGGCAAACTTGATATACGCGGCAAATATACTTTTATCATCCCCGATCTTTATGCTTTTTGTGAATTTTTATTTTTAGGAATCAAAAATCCTATCGGATTATTAAATAATGGTGAAGTGTTTTGCGAATTATTTAAAAATGATTATAAACTCGATTGCTTAAGAAGCCCGCACTTGTATCGAGAACATGCAATTAGGATTAATAAAATCAATAATGAAACTAGAAAATGGTTTATCACAAAGGGTTTATATACAAGTTGTCATGACCCTATAAGTAAAATTCTTATGTTTGACCAAGATGGAGACAAAGCGCTTGTAGTATCAGATCCAACTCTAATTGAAGTAGCAGAAAGAAATATGAAAGACATTGTGCCCTTACAATATGAAATGGCAAAAGCCGGAGCAGAACATATTTCAAACGAAGCAATTTATCATGGATTAATAGCTGCATATACTGGAGGCAATATAGGAGTTATAAGCAATAATATTACAAAAATTTGGAATAGTGATGATATTGATCTTGATGTGATAAAGTGGCTTTGCATGGAGAATAATTTTGTCATTGATTATGCAAAAACGCTTTATAAACCTATACGACCAAAGAAAATTAATAAAAGAATAAATAAATTAATCAACAAAAAAGTCCCTTATTTCTTTATTTATGCAAAAGATTATGAAAAAAAAAGTGTTGAACCAATTAATAATAGTGTAGTAAATAGGCTAGAAAAATTAATTCCTAATTACCAAATTAGATTTAATTTAAAAACTTTGGGGAAATTTGATTATAAAATGCTTATGAAAAATAACAATGTAGAAATTGATTATGAAATAATTGATAAATATGAAAAATTAGATTTAAAACGAAGATTTTTAATAAATCTAAATGAAAAACATAATAATATTTCATTTCTTTATCAAGATATCAAAAATAAAATTGTAAATAACAGAGATCCTTATTTTGTTACGGACGTAATTATTAAATACTTATATGAAAATAAAAAATCAAGTTATAAAACAACTCTTTGGGAATGTTTTGGTGATATTATTGTTGAAAATTTAAAAAACAATTTGGTTAAATATTATAAAAATCAAGTTCTTTGTATGAACTGTGGAAAAAGAACTTTAGTTAAAGGAAAAAATCAAAAGTATTGTGATGATTGTAAAAAAGACGTTCGTAAACAGTATAAATCTAAAAAAGAGCGTGAATATAGGAAAAAACGTGGACATTTTAAAAAAACACTATATTTATAGAACATTTCAATACTTTTTAATGAAAAATCAGCACATTAAAAAGAACTATATATATAGTATTTTTTACGTTTTTGTACTTTTTTCTACAATACCCTTCTAAGGGAGAGTCACTATTTTGTAATTAAGGGGTTTGATATATAAATATGAATAAGAGTGAACTAATTAGTCAAGTTCATCGCCAAGCAAAGAATGAAGTAGATATCACAAAACAGCAGGTCAAAGTAATTGTAAATACAGTTTTCGATATTATTTCAAAGACGCTTGAAGAAGATGAAAAAGTTCAAATTCAGCAATTCGGTACATTTGAAGTTACGAATAGAAAAGGCAGAATAGGGATTAATCCTCATCTTTATCAAAAATTAATTGCAGAAGGTTTATCAAGAAAGGAAGCTAAAAACAAAGCGTTAATTGATATTGAATCAACTCGCAATGTTTTATTTAAGGCAGCAGAAAAATTGAAGAATAGTATTTGAATAAAAATATTTAACGAAAGGTTATGCTGCCAATGAAAATATACGTTCTAGATACAAATGTACTACTATACGATCCAAATGCTCTTTATTCTTTCGGTAAAAACTATGTAGTTATCCCTTCTGTAGTCCTTGATGAGCTAGATAATTTCAAGAAGCAAAATGATGAATTGGGCCGAAATGCTAGATATATATCAAGAGAATTAGATAAATTAAGGCAAGTTGGTAGTTTACATAATGGTGTAATGTTGAAGAACGGTGGAAAATTAAAAATTTTAATGCATAATGTTGATTCACCAGTTTTTAATATTTTCAATGATAATAAAAATGATAATGCAATTTTATCAGTTGCTAAGCAGTTTACAGACGAAAACCATGAAACAATATTGGTATCAAAAGATATATTAGTTCGTGTTAAATCGGATATTTTAAAAATAAAATCCGAAGATTATATTCAAGATAAAATTGATATTACTCAAGATAGTTTTTATAAAGGGTATACTGAAGTTCATGTTGAAGATGAAATTATTGATCAGTTTTATAAAGAATCATTTTTACAAACTGACCTAGATATTTTTACACATAGTCCTGAAAATCATTTCTTTGTCTTAAAAGGATCAAATAAAAAAAGTGCTGTTGCTAGAAAAGTCAATAAAAAGCTGATTTCACTGAAATATTATAGAAACAATGTCTTTGGTATTACACACAAAAATGTAGAACAAATGATGGCACTTGAATTATTACTTGATCCAAATGTTCCTATCGTTACTTTAACCGGAAAAGCTGGAACAGGAAAAACTTTACTGTCGCTTGCAGCCGGACTTGATCAGTCACTAAATGATACAAAGTATTCGAGAGTGCTTGCCGCACGGTCAATTATTCCGCTCGGTCGAGACATAGGATACTTGCCCGGAGAAAAAGATGAGAAACTAAGATATTGGATGCAACCAATTTATGATAACCTTGAATTTCTGTTTGATTGCAAAAGTAGTAGCGAACTTGATAAGAAATTAGCAGGATATGAAGATATAGTACAAGTTGAAGCTCTGACATATATTCGTGGTCGCTCAATTGCAAATCAATATTTTATAATTGATGAAGCTCAAAACCTTACTCCACACGAAGTCAAAACAATCGCTACGCGAATTGGTGAAGGTAGTAAGTTGGTATTACTTGGTGATCCAGAACAAATAGATTCACCATATCTCGATATGTATTCAAATGGTCTTATTTATCTTATTGAAAAACTTAAACATGAAAGTATTTCTGGACATATTACCTTTAGGAAAAGCGAACGGTCAACCGTTGCACAGCTTTGTGCGAGTCTATTGTAATTGTAGGTGATGCAATGAATTACAATGATATAAAAAGAAAACCAGATGAAAGTTTAGAAGAATTTTTGATTCGATTAGGAGACAATCTTGAGCTATATGGATTGAAATTGGACAACTGCTACAAATTTACTTAATCAAGAAGCAGAAGAAGATTATTCTGAATCAAAAATGGCGAAAAGATTATAATAGTTACATACGGTGGAAGGAATTACTTACTCGGAAATTAACCAACTCAGATGAGTATTTAAAGCAAATACAAGATAAAACTACAGAATTTCAAAAGGAAAAATATAGATTGCAAGATCAGAAACGCGAATATAATAATTTAATTCGACATCAAGCACGATTTGAACATTTAAAAAATGAAATACATATAGCCATACAAAAACTTGAAAAGGTTAAGCCGCTTAAATTTGAACCAAAAATTAAACGGAATTCATTGATATATGCTAATGTACTGTGGAGTGATTGGCATTATGGAGCTTCATTCGAAAATAGTGTTAATCAGTATAGCCCTGAAATATTTCGTAAGCGATTAGAAAATCTCATCTCAAAAACTATCGATTACATCAATAAACATAATGTCGGAATTTTAATTATCGGAGCACTAGGAGATTTTATTTCAGGAGCTATTCATGTTTCGACGAGAGTACAGTCAAGCGAAGATGTTATCCATCAGATTCAAACAGTATCAGAATGTATGGCAGAAGCAATAGCGGAATTATCTAAACATGTAGATGAAATAAGATTTGTCAATATTATCGGCAATCATGCAAGACTCATTGCAAACAAAAACGAGTCTATTTTTAAGGAGAATCTAGAAAACATTATTCCGTGGTATCTAGAAGCAAGACTTAAAGAATTTAACAACGTGAAGATTTATAAAGATTCGGATGGATATTTTATTGACACAAGTTTTAATCCATGTCACGTTTATATTCATGGCGATTTGGATCACATTGCAAAAGTAGCAAAATCACTTCCGCAAGTGCTTGGTATTGTGCCAAAATTTGTGTATGCTGGACATTATCATCATGATAAAGTGATCGAATTTGGTCGAACAAAAGTGATTGTAAATGGAAGTTTGATGGGAACTGACGATTATGCTTTATCCAAACGTTTTTATGCAGAACCAATGCAGAAAATGCATATTTTTTCTGAAGATGGTCGGATAGAATATACAATCGATATTTCATGTGATGTAGTATGAAAAATCAAATAAATGTTGTTTTACTTGAAGACCGTGTACATAAAAAACGTGATGAACTGATTTTAGAATTTGTAACACTTTTAGGAGATTGTAAATCAGTCGAAGATATTTACTACTTATTTGAACTATTTTATGATGAAATAATATTCTTAACAGGAGAAAAAATTATAGAAATGCAAATTAAGAAAAATGCTGAAATTCTTGAAGAATTAAAAAAAGAATATAGGTATTGATAAAATTCACCACTCTGTCTAAAGCATGAATTAAAATAATTCCTCTGCTTCCTAAAAGTGAAGGAGGTAGAATGGTATATGAATGAATATGATGAATATGAAGATTTACCGGGTTCATTTTTAGCAGAAGAATCAGATGATATTGATTTTATACTAATGCCTAAATTAAATATTAATATCGATGATGTCATTGAAGAATATTATAAATCAATTAAAGAATGCAAAAATAAAAATCAAGTAAAAGAAGTATTGCGAGATTTTTATCAATATGTTTGCAATATCAACACAATAATGAATGACATTCAATACTTGCAAGATAGAGCTAAACAACTTGAGCTAGATGTAAAATTCTTAATGGGAGAAACATGAAAGTCTGTGAAAAAAAATAAACCTGAGATATGCTCAGGTTTATTCTTTTTCAGATTTTCGACTACCTAATACTTAAAAGGTGGTTTTTTATGAGAAGACAAAAAAAGAAAGATTCAAACTACAAGATATGTACAAGTTGTGGAACCAGTAGATTAAGAGATAAATATTTTTATGTATCTAATAGTCCATTTGATTCTGATGGACGAGTCTCGGTATGTAAAGATTGTATCAACAATAATGTAGATGTTACAAATACCGAATCGGTAAAGGCTATGTTGGCTAGATTAAATAGGCCATTTATTGTTGAATTATGGCTTAGTTCTGTTGAAGAAGGAAAAAAACAAAATAAAAATCCGTTCGGAATGTATATGAAAACACTTTACTTAAATGGTAAATATAGAGATTTGACATATGCAGATACTAATGATGGAGTAAAAAATGTTGAGCAAGATGAATATATAAATCAAGAACAAACAGATGGTTATTTAACAACAGAAATGTCTCCTGAAGATTTAAAAAATAAAGAAGATGTAATTAGAATGGTTGGATATGACCCATTTGAAACCGAACACGAAGCTGATAAGCGACATTTGTATAATAAATTAGTTGATTTTCTCGATGAAAGTACATTGGAAGATAGTTTTAAACTTCCTGCTGTCATTGAAATCGTTAAAACATTTAATCAAGTTGATAAAATTAATCGTGCTTTAGCGAGAATTGCATCAAATGTCACATCGGTATCAAATAATATAGGAAATATCAAATCATTAATTACTGCAAAAGTGCAAATGCTTAAATCGGTTCTTGATCTTGCTAAAGATAATGGTATTTCAGTTAATCATAATAATAACAAATCAAAAGGAGCAGGAACACTTTCGGGGATAATTAAACAATTACACGAAATTGGAATTGAAAACGCTGAAATCAACCTATTTGATATAGAAACTGCTACTGGAATGAAACAAGTTGCCGATATAAGTAATAGAAGTATTATGGAACAATTAAGTCTAAATGAAAACGATTATACAGAAATGATTAAAGAACAACGAGAAATGATTGTTAAATTTCAAGATCGAATTGCTGAATTAGAAGAAGAAAATAGAAAACTAAAACTGAAAATAATGGAATTAGAAGGATGAGTAAAGATTTGAGATGGTGATATAATAAATGAATATTATTATAAAAAAATCGAAAAAAGATATATCTCAAAGAAAGCTAGAAGGTTATCATAAATTAGCTCAAATCGTTAGATGGGGACGTAGACATCCAGTCAATTTTGTCCGTCGTTTTTATGGTATAGAATTTATTGACAATCAAGCTTACGTTTTTATGAAAAGTTGGGTGACTCCCTTTAATGTATGGTGTCAAAGTCGAGGGTCGGGGAAAACAACTCTTGGCGCTCCTTTTATTATGGCTAAAACCAATCTTTTCCCAAACTTTCAAGTGTATATTCTCTCAGGCGTAGGTAGCCAAGCACAAGAAACATTTATGAAAATAGAAAAAATAGCTAAACGTGAAATATCATCTTTTACTGGATTAACCGATGTGTTTTATAACGAAACGGTTAAATCTGTGGCGAATACTGACGGTTTTACACATAATCCAGCTTCATTTCAATATAAATTATACAATGGATCTGTTGTAAATTCACTAAATGGTGCTTTTGATAACAACAGATCCAAGCGTTCGAATCTAAATTTCTATGATGAAGCTGGATTTGCACCTGATGAGTTATTTGAAACATCAATGCCTTTTATTACACAAGATAGCAACTTTAAATTAGGTGGAGATATTGATCTAGATACATTACCTAAACAAATACCAAACCAAGCAATTTTTGCATCATCTGCATCTAGCACAGATACATATTTCTATCGTGTATATAAAGATTATTCAAAGAAAATGATTATTGGGGATAAAAGATATTTTGTAGCAGATATTAATGCTGAAATCGTATTAAATCCAACTGTACACGGCAAACCATATTCTGTTCCGCTTCTTCGTAAAGAAGTAATCGATGATGCAATGAAGAAAAATAAAGAAAAGGCGCTTCGTGAGTATTACAATAAATTTAGTACAGAAGGCGGAGATAATCAAGCAATCAGACGTGCGATGATTGTCCGCAATAGTGAAACTCGTCCACCTATTTTATACAATAATTATGGAGGATTATTTGCTATCGCATATGATCCTGCACGTTCATATGACAATTCTGTCTGTATGGTCGGTGAAATTTATTACGATGAACAAGTAGGGTACAAAATGAGAATTGTTAACGGCGTTTCATTTGTTGATGTAGCGAAGAAGAAGAAAACACCGATGCGCACACCTGAACAAGTTGCCGCTATAAAACAAATGCTTTTAGATTATAACGGTTTAGGATTCGCTGATTATGAAAATATTAGTGCTCTTCTTATTGATAGCGGCGCTGGCGGTGCTGGCGTTAATATTGCAGACTATTTTATGGATGACTGGAAAGATAATAAAGGTCAAACACACCGGGGTTTGATAGATCGAATTGAGTCTGCGGAAGATGCTAAAAAGTTTCCAAATGCAGTAGATAAGATAAAGTTGCTTAGTCCAAAAAAGTATAGAAATCAAATATTTGATGCATTGGTCGAGATGATGAATCTCGATCTTATTTCTTTTACTGCTGAATATGACATGAAAGGACACCTTGCTCTGTATGAAAACAGAGAAGTTGAATATGAAGATGAAAAGAATAACAAGAAAAAAGATATTCAATCAGAACAAAAAATATATAAATTATCATTTGATGAAGAACTTGCATTAAAAAATATCGACTTAGCTAAAGAAGAAATTGTCAATATTTATCGTTTTGATAGTGGCAATGGAAATTATCGATATGCTTTACCTCCTGATAAAGAAAATAAAATGAATGATGACCGTGCTTATTGTGTAGCAATGCTCGCTTGGCACTTACAACAGTTAAGAAGAAATTCAATTGTAAACAGAGAACCGGAACCTGTAGATTTAAATTCTCATCCTTCCTTCGTTACATCGCTTAATATTAGCTTGTGAAAGTGAGGTGAACTTTTTTGTCTGATATTATAAGTCAGATTGATAAAGATACATTTTTAATTACAACCACAGAACAAGAAATTAGAGAGTTGCAATCTGCACTAACTAAATTTAATAGCGGAGAGATTTATTCTACATACTTTAATGAAAGCAAAGGAACAGTAGGCAATATTGACATAGAGACCATTGACAAATTAGCACTAGCAGCCCAAAGTGATTTAAACAAAACATTAAGAATCAACAACATTGTTCGATATTATGTAAATAAAAATGATATTTTAGNAAAAGTGTATGAAGCAATTGAATCAAATGTAAACGCTGATTATACACTAACCTATCCTAATTACACCACAGAAAATAAGGAAATTTATAAAAAAGTCGATGAAATTATAAACAGATTTAATGATGATATTAATTTAGAACAATTAATTTTAGATTCAATTCCAATGAGTTATTTAGAAGGAAATTATCCTTTNTACTTAAGAAATGTTAATGACAGATATCAAGTGGATTATTATCCATTAGGAATTATAGAAGTTTCAGATTATACAGTCCAAGGAGAACCGTATCTCCTTCTTAATATTGGAGAACTTAAAGCAAGATTACAAAAGATTTATCTTAAGAATAAAAAGAATACACCTTTATTCTTTAAGAATATGGATGATGAAATAAAAAGAGCTTATCCACTTGAAGTATTTGAAGCTTATAAAAACAATGAACAATACGCAAAGTTGGATATTAATAAAACTGGAATTATCAGAGTTGGTAACTTTAAAAGGAAATATGGGTTAACGCCTATATTTAAAGCATTAAAACCAGTTATAAGACTGGAAAATATTGAATTATCCGATGATAAAAATACATTAGTACGAGGAAAGAAAATAATTTTTCAAAAACTTTCTAAAGAACTAATTTTAAGTCAACATGATGTTGGCAATATTACATGGAGTGCTGCACAGGCAAAAGCTCACACAGATTTGATTAAAAGCTTGCAAATACAAGGTGTATCAGTATATACAGGGCCACCTTGGGTAGAAAGTATTGAATATATTGAACCTAAAATTGAACAGACAAATGTAAACATTAAAAATCAATATCGCGAAAATATAATGACGGCTGTTGGAATATCATACCTAATAAATAATAAAGGTGGATATGGTGCAGCACAAATTAGCATTGCAGAACTGATGAAAACAATAAATAAGATCAGTAGGCAATTAGAAAAAATTATTACTAAATGGTATAAAAATGTTTTACAGGACAATGGTATTGACCCTATTCATTGTCCAAAGATAAAAGTTATCGATTCAGAAAAATTATCAATTGATTTAGCTATGAATCTTGCAAAAATATTCCATAATGAATTTAACGTTTCACTAGACACTGTTTTCAAAACAGTTGGACTTGATATTCAAACAGAAGCAAGAAAAAGAATTGAAGAAAAAGAGATGGGGTATGACAAAATATTTATCCCTAGAGTTACTGCATATACCAATAATGGATNAAACAATAACGATCNNGGCGGAAGNCCGAGCAACGGTCGAGATCCTGATAAAAGTTTATATGATAAAGAAGAATACGAGGAGAATGGAGAATAGTTTATGAAAGTAAAATTTTATTGTCCTTGTTGTAGCGAAGAATTAGTCGCAACTGTTGACGACAATAAAGTTGAAATCGAGATTGTAGAACTTCCACCTGATACTGAATTATCTCAAATGTTAAAAGAGAGTAATATTGAATTTGGTTAACAATATATTTTTCTTTGAAAGGTGGTGATGTAGTGGATGCAAAATGAAAACATCGTTAGCACTCAAGTTATTGTATTAAGCGAAGATACTGAAAGTTTGAATAGTATTGATGTAAAATTCATTATTTGCGATTTTTCCGTAAACGGCAACGGTGTTAAGTTAAATCGAGAGACAGCCGAGGATTGGATCGGTACATTGCTTAATATGCCGTTAGTCGGAAAAGTTGTAAAGAAAGTAAATGGAGCAGAAGATTTTTCTGGTCATAATGTAAAAATTGTAAAGGTTACTGATGATGAAACTGGTGAAACTCATTATGAAATAGAATTTGATACACAAGCATTTGGTAGCTTTTATGATGTTCAAATCGAAGAAATCGATGGAATTGAATACATAACTGCAAAAGCAAAAGTATGGAAGAGGTTTAAGAAAGCTTTCGAAGTCTTTAGTAAACGTATTAATAGCAAACAAGGTTTAAAAACATCATGGGAAATATCTGTTATTGAATCTCATACCGAAAAAGTAAATGGTAAAAACGTTAAAGTAATTGATAAAGGCGAATTTATTGGTCATTGTTGCCTTGGTGCTGATGTAAAGCCAGCTTATAAAAGTTCAGGAGTTATTGAAAGTGCAAGCGAGAATATTGATCAAGAATTGATCGATGCTCTATCTGAAGATATGATTTCTGAACTTTTAAATAATAAAGAAAGTAGTGAAGGAGGAAAGCAAGTGGAGGACAAGAAGCAAGTCTCTTCGCTTACCGAAAATGATATTTATCGTAAGGTAAGAAAAGCTATCAACAGCACATCAGAAGACAAGTACTATTATCTTGCAATGCTTTATCCCTATGAATATAAAGCAATTGCTTATGTGTGGGACAGAGAAAAAGATACAGATTTTATTGAATTTACTTATGTGGTCAATTCAAATGATACGATTAGTATTACATCTAGTCGTGAAGTTGAAATGGTATTTGTGCCAAAATCAAAAATCGATGAAGAACTGTCCGATCTGAAAGCAAAGCTTGAAGAAGCTGAAAAACAAATAGCTGAAGCTGGTAAGCTTCTGACAGATGCAAAAAAAGAAAAAGAAGATCTTGAAGCTGAAAATGCAGAGTTGAAGACTTACAAGGAAAAACTCGAACAGCTTGAGCAAGCAGAAAAAGAAAAAGAACTTGCAAGCAAAAAAGAAGAATTAAAGGCATATGCACTCGAAGACGATCTAATTACTTCTGAAGAATTAGAGAGCGATGAAACTCTATCTACAATTATCGCTGAATTAACCCTTGACAACTTTGAAGCGTCAAAAGAAAAGATTGATGTTATTAAAGGTCGCAAGGCTATTCAGAAGTTTAAAGAAAATAAAGAAAAAGAACTAGAAGTAAGCGAAAGTAAGAATAACGAAATTGCAAAAGATGTCAATGTTGAAAGTGCGCAAGCCAACCTTAATGATGGCGATGACGATAAATTAATGGCTACTGCATTTGAAATTATAAAAAATGCAATTCAAAATAAACGCAAATAAGAGGAGGAAGTAATTATTATGTTACGAGAAGTTATTGTATCACCAAAAGTTACTGAAATCTATACAGTTTCAGAAGATCTAAAACGTGGTTCTGTTGTAGTTAAAAATCTTACGACTGGTAAGGCCGATGCCGCAAGCGGCGAGGGTGTAGATGTTTACATTCTAGATGCAGACAATCAACCTACTGGTCATCTTGCCGATGTTGATATTAGCGCATATGATCCTCAAATGGACACTGTAAAGGCTGGTAGCCGAGCGGTTCTAATTAAATACGGTATTGGTGGTCAGTTTGCTACAGACCAAGTGGTTGCTACAGGTCTTACGGCTGGCGATTATGTTGTAGCTGGCACATCAAATGATAAAGGCAAACTAGTAAAAGCTGAATCAGGTAGCGCATCTGTATTTAAATATTTAGGTACATATGCAGACGGCGACAAAACGCTATATCGTTTTGAAGTTGTAAATCCTGTAACTGTAGAATAACTATTTTAAATAAACAATAAATAATTTATTTGAGGAAGCAAAAGCTTCCTCATTTTTATTTGATTAACTGAATTATACAAGGAGGAGTAATAATCATATGAGCAAACTATTTAATACTGAAGTTGCAAGCGCTTTAAAAGAAAAAAATATTATTGAAGTATCTGAACGCGCAAAGGTAAATACACTTGATACAAGCGATAAAGAAATGATTGAAGTTCTCGATGCTTTTGCAAAAGAAGTCGGCAATAGTGGCCGCAGTCCTGAAAATGCTACACTGGTATCTGAACTTATTAAACAGACCGTTGAGCCTCTTGTTTTCCAACCAGATCAGAGTATCCTGTCTAGTATTTTTAACATGGGTTCAATTGGTGAATTTGACGAAAAACTTTATACTGGTCTACCAAAGAATACATTAGTTGTACATGATGCTACCCGTGGAGGCAATGTTCCTAAGTCATACGTTGATCCAACCCTTTTCCAACCAGTAAAGCATTCACTACAAGTTGAAACAGAACTAAATTATTCTGATCTACGTCGCAACGGCTGGAAGTCACTTGCAAAGATGGCTGAACTAACTCGGGAAGCTTTCGAGCAAGAATTCTTCTATCGTCTATTTGCTGGTATTGACGCAGCACTAGATGCTATTCCGGTCGGAGATCAAAACATTAATGCTGGTTCATCTCTAACACAAGCCAATGCGGACGTATTTACACGTTATCTTCGTGATATGTCCGAAGGTGATCCGTTCATGGTTGGTCTGTCAAAGTATGTTGATCCAATTTCACGTATGCAAGGTTATGAGTCTTTCCTCAGCGATGAAATGAAAAACGAACTTAATCGTATGGGCCGTCTTGCTATGTATGACGGTGTTCGTATTACAAGTGTACCAACCGCTAAGAAGACTTCAAAAGGTCTAAATCTGATTCCTGATAAGCGTATCCTCGGTATTGCTGGCAAGATTGGCGATTGCGATATGCGCGGTGAACTACGTTACTATGAAACATANGATAACAACGCCGAAAAAGTTCATCTCAAANTCACAGGCTACGAATTTGATTATGTGATTTATTACCTAGATAAGATCGCTCGTATTGTATTTAGCTAATAGATAAATACATAAAAATAAATTGGATAAGGGCGCTGATTACAACAGCGCCCTGCTAAATATAAGGGAGGATTTAGTTAATGGCAATCGATAAGGTAAACGGTAAAATTCGTGTTTATAATTATGGTTTTTCTCCAGTTGGTTTTCCAAGTAATCATATTCCGTCCGGTGTTTTTATCCGTGGTCGATCCGAAGATGAAGAATTTGTGGTAGAACGAGTACATTGGGATGATATTGAATCAGAAAATACAAAATCAGATATTTTCAAAATTGGTCTTCTCCGTTTCCATCCTGATGAAGAAGATGAAATTTACAAGAAGCTGGGAATAGAAGATCGAGAAAATATTATGGCCGATTATGAAATGATAGAATTTTTAATGACTGAGGGGATTGAAACCATTAAGCGAATTAGCAATATCAATTCAATGGCACTCATTACTCGTATGAAGTCAATGCTATTCCAAATGGAGCGCATAGGCAAACGAGCTAGTCATGATGTTGTCTCTGCTGTTTCTGAACGTCTAAACGAACTAATTAGTGGTAGCAGGCGAAATCCGAACAGTGTAATTAGTCGGATTCTTGAAGCTGAGAAAGAAAAAATTAAGAAAGATCAATTAGAAAAGACTCTTGAAGATATTACGAAACGTGTCAATGAACTCGAAAGAGAACGTGAGGAACAAACTCGCATTATTAAAGAGAAAGATGAACTGCTACGCAAATCTCAAAATGCAATTGAAGATCTTTTAAAACAAGTAGAAAAATTAACAAAACAAAATAAAAACACCACAAAGAAAAGCAATAAAGACAGTGAAAATGTCGAGGAGGATACGTACTAAAAAGAAGGTGGATAAAATTTGAGCACACCTTATGATGTAGTGTATGAAAAATTCTTAAAGAGACTTAAAAATGATAGTCAGTTTCTTAATTATAAAAATATAACCGAAGAAGAAATTGAAGATCTTGTCAACGATCATTTGCATAGCCTGTTAGAACGAGCCGTTGATCGTTTATATAATTATGGTCTTCCCGATGTTGATTTATATGATCGGGATGACGAAAAATTTAACAAAGATCTTGTTCCACAAGAGATTAGTCTACTGGCGGATTTAATGTATTTAAGTTATCTCGAAGAAGATAAAAATAAATTAAAAGCTTTTGAGATAACTTTTAATTCGAAAGAACTTAATGTTTTTTCTCCTGCCAATAACCGAAATAGTTTCTTAAATATGATCAAAGATATTGAACTGCAAGTAGTAAATAATATTGCAAATTATTATAGTCGTGATCGTCTAACATGGCAGCCAAAAAGTATTTATTAAGGATGGTTTTTTGAATGGATATATCAAAAATTTTAAGATACAAAAAATATATTGCAAATGGCGATCACGATGGCGATTTTCTTCAGCAGTTAGCTGATAGATATACGGAACAAGAGAATAATGCGATCAGTCCGTATGCTATCATTATCAATTCTTCAAGAGCAAATACCGTTTATAGAGACGGTATTCCATATCAATGTATTGTCGATTATAATCGCATTTTTCAAAAATCCGGTACAATAAAATCAATATTTCATAAGGAATTAATTACAAGAACCATAGACGAGTTTAAGCCCGGAGACATAATTGAGCACTCAGACACAGATTATGAAAATAAAAAATACTACTTATTATTAAAAACCGAACATCTTCGTGGCGGATTCGACCATAGTATAATGCTAAAATGTCACGGAATNTTACGATGGATAAATCAATATGGAGAAATCAAAGAAATACCGTTTACTTACAGATCCGATACAGTATCAACATATGGTATTGAAAACGGAAAATTTATTAATATAGGCAATGAACGAAGAAATATCTTGATTCCATTAAACGAAGAAACATCTCAATTTAAAAAAGAAAAACGGTTTATCTTCGATGGACGTGCATGGAAGATTATTACGAAGGATTNAATTGAATTTGATAATATTATTCACTTAATTCTTGAAGAAGATCAGATCAATACTGCCACAGATAATGTGGACTTAGAAATAGCTGACTATTTCAATGGTTACTCAAATTACAAAATTGAAATTTTAAATGGAAGCATTATTGATGTTAATGTTAACGACATACTTCAGTTAAATGTTGTTGTCAAAAAGAATAATGAAATAGTAAATGAAAAATTAATATTTTCTTCATCTAATGAAGAAATCGCCACCGTAAGTGACGATGGTTTAGTAACATTTATCTCTGAAGGGGAAGTTGTTATAACAGTTGCTCTCGAAAATAACAACAGTATTATGAGCACAATTACAATTAATATTCAAGAATTAACTATTGATAATTATTCAATATTTATTGAAGNATCAAATGAAATCAAATATGGTCAATCAAAACAATATTATGCAACAGTATTTAACAACGGAGTTGTCGTGGATGGAGAAGTGTCATTTCAATTATTTGCCGATGATATGTCTACATCAACACAATTAGCGACTATAATCGAACAAAATAATAATTTTTGTGTAGTTAAGAATAACAATTCAAATTCTGGATATGTGCAATTAAGGGTTCAGCTTTTAGAAAATCCAGATATTGTTGAATGGAAGAGGATACAGATGAAACCTATTTTCTAACCCTAAGAGGGTGATGTATTGGCAAGATTTAAAGAATTGGGGCAATATAAACAATCAATTGTACTAAAATTAATACAGTCCCAAGAAATATGTAAAGCTATTCATTATCAACAAGAGAATTTTTTAGATTTAGAGGATATAGATGATCCAACAGCATTAATATATGAAAATATATTTCCACATTCTTTTGTTCCCACAGTTACAGATCAAGCTAAAACATACTTGGCGGTTCATTTTAGCAGATTCCGAAACATAAACGGATCGTTTAAAAGTGGAATCATTTATGTTTCTGTATTTAGCCACAGGACTTTGTTTAAAACGGATTATGGTACAACCAGAATTGATTTTCTTCTAAATAAAATTGATGAGTCTTTAAATGAATATCGTGGTATTGGTATTGGGAAATTAGAGTTTTATGAAATGGACGAATTTACTGTTCATAATGCCAATACATATTCAGGTGCCTATATTGCTTACAAACCTGTTGATTTTAATTAGGTGATTTTCAATGGAGAACCGCTTAAGAAATTTTCTTGGTAAGCCTATTGATTATAATGGCTTTCCTATATATTCTCCGACAATTGAAGAAATATGTGAAATCGGTGAATTGCAATATAGTGTATATTTACATGCGGCATTATTTGACGTAGAAGCAATTTTTAAACATGTACTAAAAGTTGATGATGACACTTTAAACAAGATATATGACGTTAATGAATTTGACTTATTTGTTTCGTTTGATTTCACAAGAGAATTGGTTCAAGAAGCTTTTTCTTTTTTTACGAAACAAGAAGTTATATTTGATAACGTCTTTTCCATTTTTAAAATCGACAACAAGGTCTTTGTATCAAAAGATAATTTTGAAGAAGTANTAGCTATTATAAAAGAGCAAAATGGCATAACGGAAGAAACGAATGAGAAAAAACGAAAATTTCTAAACAAAAAGCCAGAGAATTGTTTTTGAAAAGAAAAAAA
>Ga0065720_1000101_pt1 | contig 36173 bp, 30 predicted proteins | sample Thericmetagenome_FD_59107 | JGI IMG/M metagenome (GOLD analysis project Ga0065720, IMG submission 59107) | Thermophilic microbial communities from the Joint Bioenergy Institute, California, USA of rice/straw/compost enrichment - eDNA_2 v2... | ecosystem: Engineered > Solid waste > Grass >... | reverse complement strand
GACCAAGCTGGTGACCGCCGCCAGCGAGCTGGCGCGCAACGCGGTGGTCTACGGTGGCGGCGGCACCATGAGCTGGCACGTGGTCCGCGACGGCATGCGCGCGGGCATCCGCCTGGAGTTCGTGGACCAGGGGCCGGGCATCGCCGACATCGCCCAGGCCCTCACCGATGGCTGGACCTCGGGCACCGGCATGGGCCTGGGCCTGTCCGGCTCGCGCCGCCTGGTGGACGCCTTCGAGATCGACAGCGCCCCCCGGGCGCGGCACGCGGGTGGCGATCACCAAATGGGCGTAGGGTTCATCGGCCAGGCCACGCGCGTGATCCCGGTGGAGGAGGCCACCCGGGTGGGGCAGGTGCGCCGCGAGGCGCGGGCCCTGGCCGCTTGCGCCGGCTTCGGCGAGCTGGATGCCGGGCGGGTGACCCTGGCGGCCACCGAGGTGGCCACCAACGTGCTGCGCCACGGCGGTGGCGGCCGTGTGCTGCTGTCGCTGGTGCAGGGGCGCACCGGCCCGGGCGTGGAGGTGTGCGCCATCGACCGCGGCCCGGGCTTCTCCCTGGAGCGCTGCCTGCCGGACGGCTACACGACCGGGGCCGGCAGCCCCGGCCAGGGCCTGGGTGCGATCCGGCGCCAGGCGCAGGTGTTCGACGTGTGGTCCGACGCCGGCGGGGCGGTGGTGCTGGCGCGGATCTATCCGGAACGTTCGCGCGACGAGGACCTGGACTACGGCGCCCTGCGCGTGCCACTGGGCCGGGAGACGGTGTGCGGCGACGCCTGGTTCCTCGGCCGGGACGGCGCGCGCGTGGTGGTGGCGCTGGTGGACGGCCTGGGCCACGGCGTGCAGGCGGGCGAGGCGGCCGCGGCCGGCATCGAGGCGGTGGCCGAGGCGCCGGAGCTGGCGCCGGACCTGCAGCTGGGCCGCATGCACGCGCGCATGGCCGGCAGCCGCGGCGGCGCGGTGGCGGTGGCCTGCCACGAGCCGGAGGCCGGCCTGGTGCGGTTCAGCGGCGTGGGCAACATCGCCGCCTCGGTGCACGAGGCCGGCCTGCCCGCGCGCGGGCTGCCCTCGCATCCGGGCATCGTCGGCGGGCAGTACCGGCGCGCGCCTGGCTTCAGCCTGCCGGTCGCGCCCGGCGCGCTGCTGCTGCTGCACAGCGACGGGCTGCAGTCGCGCTGGAACCTGGCCCGCTACGAGGGCCTGGCGTTCCGCCATCCGGCGCTGGTGCTGGCGGTGCTGCTGCGCGACTTCGACCGCGGCCGCGACGACACCGGCGCCATCGCCGTGCGCCTGGGAGGGCGGGCATGAGCGCCGCACCGGGGGACGCGCTGGCCGTGCTCGAGCAGCTGCGCGCGGAGAACGCGGCGCTGCGCGCCGAGCTGGCCGAGACCAACCAGGGCGTGCTGGCCCTGTACGCCGAGCTGGACCAGCAGGCCGGGCAGCTGCGCGAGGTGTCCGAGCTCAAGAGCCGGTTCCTCTCCTACATGAGCCACGAGTTCCGCACGCCGCTGGGCTCGATCCTGAGCATCACCCGGCTGCTGGAGCAGGGCATGGACGGCCCGCTCAACGGCGAGCAGCTGCGCCAGGTGCGCTTCGTCAGCGCCGCGGCGCTGGAGCTGCGCGAGATGGTGGACGACCTGCTCGACCTGGCCCGCATCGAGGCCGGGCGCATCTCCATCTCGCCGGCCTGGTTCGACCTGATGGACCTGTTCTCGGCCCTGCGCGGCATGTTCCGCCCGCTGGTGGAAGGCGCCGGCAACGTCGAGCTGGTGTTCGAGGCCCCGCCGCCGCTGCCGCTGCTGTACACCGACGACAAGAAGCTGGCGCAGATCCTGCGCAACTTCATCTCCAACGCGCTGAAGTTCACTCCGCAGGGGCGGGTGTCGGTGTCGGCCAGGCCCGAGGGCGAGCGGCACGTGCGCTTCAGTGTGCGCGACACCGGCATCGGCATCCCGGAGCACATGCTCGGCGCGCTGTTCGAGGACTTCGTGCAGGTGGACTCGCCGCTGCAGAAGCGCCTGCGTGGCACCGGACTGGGCCTGGCCCTGTGCCGGCGCTTCGCCGCGCTGCTGGGCGGCAGCGTGGGGGTCAGCAGCACCGTCGGGCAGGGTTCGGAATTCCACGTGACCGTGCCCATCGCATTGCCGGAGGACGACAGTGGGGGCTAGCCGGATCCTGGTGGTGGACGACAACGCGGCCACCCGCTACTCGGTGCGGCGCGTGCTCGAGCGGCAGGGCTTTGCCGTGGCCGAGGCCGGCACCGGCAACGAGGGCCTGGCCTGGATCGGGCGCGAGCCGTTCGATGCGCTGGTGCTGGACGTGAACCTGCCGGACATGAGCGGCTTCGACCTGGTGCGGNTGCTGCGTGCCGACCCGGCCACCAGCCTGCTGCCCGTGATCCACGTCTCGGCCGCGTCCATCGCCAACGGCGACGTGATCGAGGGGCTGGACGCCGGCGCCGACGCCTACCTGGTCCATCCGGTGGACCACGACGTGCTGCTGGCGACCCTGCGCACCCTGCTGCGCGTGCGCCGCACCGAGGACGCGCTGCACGCGGCCGAGGCGCGCTTCCGCGAGATCTTCGAGAACGTGGGCGCCCCCATCGCCGCGGTGACCGGCACGCTGCAGGTGCGCGACGCCAACCCGGCGTTCCGGCGTCTGCTGGCCGAGGCCGGCGTGCCGGACCTGGCCGCGCTGTTCGGGCAGCAGCCGGTGGAGGCGCTGTGCCGCGCGCTGCACGAGGGCAGCGGCTGGAAGGGCACCTTCCTGCTGCCCAGCCCGCGCGGGCGGCGCGTGACCGAGTGGCGGGTAGCGCCCTACCGCGAGCCGGGCGTGGGCCTGCTGTACGTGGAGGACCAGACCGAGCACCACGACCGCGAACAGGCCCACCGCCTGCAGCTGGATTCGGCCACCAGCGAGCTGGCGGTGCAGATCGCCGAGCGCGAGCGCACCGAGATGGAGCTGCANCAGGCGCGCAAGATGGACGCCCTGGGCAAGCTCACCGGCGGCATCGCCCACGACTTCAACAACCTGCTGACCAGCATCATCGGCGCGCTGGACATGATCGGCGCGGCCGTCGAGGGCGGTCGGGTGGAGCGCATCCCGCGCTTTGCCGCGGTGGCGTCCACCGCGGCCCTGCGCGCCGCCGCGCTGACCCAGCGCATGCTGGCCTTCGCCCGCAAGCAGTCGCTGGACGCCACCGCCTTCGACATCGGCGCGCGCGTCACCGGCCTGGCCGACCTGCTGGCCCGCTCGATCGGCGAGAACGTCGCCCTGGAGTTCGATCTGCCGGAGGGGCTGGTCGTGCTGGCCGACGCGGTGCAGCTGGACAGCGTGGTGCTGAACCTGGTGATCAACGCCCGCGATGCGCTGCAGGGCCGCGGCCGCATCACCATCGCCGCGCGCCCGGCCGCGGCGGTGCCGGCGGACCTGCCGCCGGGCGGGTACGTGAGCCTGACCGTGGCCGACGACGGGCCGGGCATCCCGCCGGACATCCTCGGCAAGGTGTTCGAGCCGTTCTTCACCACCAAGCCGGTCGGCCAGGGCACCGGCCTTGGTCTGTCCATGACCTACGGCTTCGCCCGCCAGAGCGGCGGCACCGCCCGCGCGCACAGCNTGCCGGGGCAGGGCACCACCATCGAGCTGCTGCTGCCGCGCGCGGCCGTCGCCACGCCGGAGATGGCGGTGGAGGCCACGGCGGTGGAGGGCGGCAGCGAGCGCATCCTGCTGGTGGACGACAACGAGCTGGTGCGCGGCATGGCCGAGGAGGTGCTGGCCGGCGCCGGCTACCAGGTGGTGGCCTGCGCGGATGCCGATGCGGCGTTGCAGGCCATCGCCGGAGGCGGCTTCGACCTGCTGCTGACCGACGTGGGCCTGCCCGGGATCAGCGGCCGCGAACTGGCCGACCGCGTGCGCGCGCGCCATCCGGATCTGCCGGTGCTGTTCATCACCGGCTACACCGAGAACGCGCAGGACCGCCAGGCCTTCCTCGGCGAGCGCATGGACCTGCTGCTCAAGCCCTTCAACCTCGCCGACCTGCTGCGCGCGGTGGGGCGCAAGCTCGGCCGGGGCGGTGCCGCCGCTCAGTCGTGCGGCGCGTCGGCGTCGCCGTCCGGCGGCAGCCCGGTGTAGCGGGCGCGCGGACGGATCAGCCGGCCCAGGGTCTGCTGCTCCAGGGCGTGGGCCAGCCAGCCGGCCACGCGGCCGGCGGCGAACAGGGACAGGGCGTGGGTGGCGGNCAGGCCGTGGGCCAGGCACAGCGCGGCCAGGGTGAAGTCCACGTNCGGCCGGCGGCCGCTGACCTCCGCGGCGGCGGCGGCCACCGCCTCCACCAGTTCCATCGTGGCCGGGTCCGCGGGCATGGCGCGCAGCATCGCCAGCAGTTCGGCCGCGCGCGGGTCGCCGGNCGGGTACAGCGCGTGGCCGAAGCCGGGCAGGTCCTCACCCTGCTGCCAGCGGGCGGCGACCAGGCGGCGCACGTCACGGCTTTGCCGCGCGTCCTCCAGCAGCGCGCACACGCGCGCGGTGGCGCCGCCGTGGCGCGGGCCGGCCAGCGCGGACAGCCCGGCGCACACGGTCGCGTGCAGGTGCGCGCCGGTGGAGGCGACCACGCGCGCGGCGAAGGCCGAGACGTTGAGCTCATGGTCGGCACACAGCACCAGCGCGGCGCGGACCAGTTCGGCGAAGGCCTCGTCGCCGGGGCGCCAGGTCCCGGCCAGCAGGCGGTGCACCGGCCCGGCGGGCCGGCGGGCCACCAGCAGGCCGGCGTTCTGCCGCAGCAGGGTCGCGGCCAGGGCGCGGCGGGTGGCCTGGTCGGCCTGGAAGGAGTGCGGCACCTGCAGCGCCAGCAGCGGGATCACCGCCATCGCGCGCGACAGCGGCGGCAGCTCGGCGGCGTTGGCCAGCGGTGCCAGCCGCGCCGGCCAGTCGCCGGGCGGATCGGCGAACGGGTCCTGGCTGCCGCAGTCCCACAGCAGGCGGGCGGTGTCCTCCAGGGTGGCGCCGGCGCGGGCCAGGGCCACCGCGGAACGGCCGCGGTAGTAGGGACCGTCCGGACGGATCAGCGAGATCCGCGTCTCCATCACCGGCAGGCCGCGGTCCAGGCTCTGCGCCGCGCCGCGCGCCGCGCCCCGGCCCAGGCGCTTGCGCTGGGCCAGGCGCTCCACCTCCTGGCGCCGGTACACGCGGCTGCGGTGGTCGCGCCCCGGGCGCGACTCCAGCAGCCCGCGGCTGACGTAGGCATAGAGCGTGGCGGGGCTGATGCCCAGCAGCCGGCAGGCCTCGGCGGCGGGGATCAGGTCGCTGTCCATGGACATATTGATCGTCCGCATCAAGATTGATCAACGGATGACAGGGTGACACATTGCCGGGGTCACGTGCACTGCCGTGCCGCAGGAGTCCCGTCCCATGTCCCTTCATTCCGCCGGCGCGAGGTTCCGCGCCGCCCTGGCCGCCGAATCGCCGCTGCAGGTGGTCGGCGCGATCAACGCCAACCATGCCCTGCTGGCCAAGCGTGCCGGCTACCGGGCCATCTACCTGTCCGGCGGCGGCGTGGCCGCCGGTTCGCTCGGTCTGCCGGACCTGGGCATCAACACCCTCGAGGACGTGCTGGTCGACACGCGCCGCATCACCGACGTGTGCGACCTGCCGCTGCTGGTGGACATCGACACCGGCTTCGGCCCGTCGGCGTTCAACATCGAGCGCACCATCAAGAGCCTGATCAAGGCCGGCGCCGCCGCCTGCCACATCGAGGACCAGGTCGGCGCCAAGCGCTGCGGCCACCGCCCGGGCAAGGAGATCGTGTCGAAGGAGGAGATGGTCGACCGCATCAAGGCGGCCGCCGATGCGAAGACGGACCCGGACTTCTTCCTGATCGCGCGCACCGACGCCATCGCGGTGGAAGGCGTGGATGCGGCCATCGAGCGCGCCCTGGCCTGCGTGGAGGCCGGCGCCGACGGCATCTTCGCCGAGGCCGCCTACGACCTGGACACCTACCGCAGGTTCGTCGAGGCGGTGAAGGTGCCGGTGCTGGCCAACATCACCGAGTTCGGCAAGACCCCGCTGTTCTCGCGCGAGGAGCTGGCCGGGGCCGGCGTGGCCATCCAGCTGTTCCCGCTGTCGGCCTTCCGTGCCGCCAACAAGGCCGCCGAGGCCGTGTACGAGGCCATCCGCCGCGACGGCCACCAGCGCAACGTGGTCGAGGCCATGCAGACCCGCGAGGAGCTGTACGAGCGCATCGGCTACCACGACTTCGAGCGCCGCCTGGACGCACTGTTCGCCCGCAAGGGCTGAACGCGCGCCGGCGCGCACCCCGCATCCAGACCCGTGGCGGGCCGCGCCCGCCCAACAGGAGAACAGGCATGAGCGAGACCACCGCCACCGGATTCAAGCCGAAGAAGTCCGTCGCCCTGTCCGGCACCGCCGCCGGCAACACCGCCCTGTGCACGGTCGGCCGCAGCGGCAACGACCTGCACTACCGCGGCTACGACATCCTGGACATCGCCAACACCTGCGAGTTCGAGGAGATCGCCCACCTGCTGGTGCACGGCAAGCTGCCCAACCGTGCCGAGCTGGCCGCCTACAAGGCCAAGCTCAAGGCCCTGCGCGGCATCCCGGCCGCGGTCAAGGCGGCGCTGGAACAGCTGCCGCCGTCGGCGCACCCGATGGACGTGATGCGCACCGGCGTGTCCGTGCTCGGCTGCGTGCTGCCGGAGAAGGACGACCACAACCATCCCGGCGCGCGCGACATCGCCGACAAACTGATGGCCAGCCTCGGCTCGATGCTGCTGTACTGGTACCACTACGCCTGCAACGGCAGGCGCATCGAGGTGGAGACCGACGACGACAGCATCGGTGGCCACTTCCTCCACCTGCTGCACGGGCAGAAGCCGCGCGAGAGCTGGGTGCGCGCCATGCACACCAGCCTGATCCTGTACGCCGAGCACGAGTTCAACGCCTCCACCTTCACCGCGCGCGTGATCGCTGGCACCGGCTCGGACATGTACAGCTGCATCGCCGGCGCCATCGGCGCCCTGCGCGGTCCCAAGCACGGCGGCGCCAACGAGGTGGCCTTCGAGGTGCAGAAGCGCTACGAGACCCCGGACGAGGCCGAGGCCGACATCCGCGCCCGCGTGGAGCGCAAGGAAGTCATCATCGGCTTCGGCCACCCGGTCTACACGGTGGGCGACCCGCGCAACAAGATCATCAAGGAAGTGGCCCGCCAGCTGTCGGCCGAGCGGGGCAACATGAAGATGTTCGACATCGCCGAGCGCCTGGAGACGGTGATGTGGGACATCAAGAAGATGTTCCCCAACCTGGACTGGTTCAGCGCGGTCAGCTACCACATGATGGGCGTGCCGACGGCCATGTTCACCCCCCTGTTCGTGATCGCCCGGACCTCCGGCTGGAGCGCCCACGTGATCGAGCAGCGGATCGATGGCAAGATCATCCGGCCCAGCGCCAACTACACCGGTCCGGAGCCGAGGGAGTTCGTGCCGATCGACCAGCGCGGGTGAGGCCATGACAACCTGACCAGCCAGCCAGGGGGAGGCTATGCGCGACGGGGACGTCTTCCGCAAGACAGAGGCCGGGCGGGAGGAGATCCGCGATCGCGGCCGGCGGTTGCCGCCGGCCCTGCGGACCGTCCTGCTCATGGTGGACGGGCAGCGGCCCGTCTCCGAACTGAAGGAGGTCATCGCCGGGGTCCGTGCCCCGGCCGATGCCATCGAGCGGCTGCTGGCCGAGGGGCTGATCGAGCCGGTGCCGACCGGGTTCGACCCGGCGGCTCTGGCCCGGGCGGTGGCCCCCGGCCGCCCGCCCGCGGCTCCGTCCGCGCCGGCCGGCACGGACGCGCAGGGCGCGGCCCCGGGGGACCGGTTCGGCTTCCTCTACCAGCGGCTGAGCGACGCCATCCGGGCCCACCTGGGCCTGCGCGGCTACTTCCTGCAGCTGAAGGTGGAGCGGGCCGAGGACGAGGCCGGCCTGCGCGCCCTGCTGCCCGAGATCCGGCAGGCCCTGGCCAAGGTCAAGGGCGAAACCTTCGCTTCGGATTGGGAACGCTCACTCGAGCCTGAAGGGGCGGCGGACACCGCCGCCTGAGCGTGGCGGGCGGCTGCCCCGCCCCCGCGGCCAGGATGGAGGTCAGAGCAGGCCTTCGGCCCGCAGGGCCTGCTGCACGCCGGCATCGGCCTGCATGCGCTCGCGGAAGGCAGCCAGGTGCTCCAGGCCGGCCAGGTCCACGCCCACCCGGNCGGCCCACAGCAGGGTCACGAACANGTAGGGATCGGCGAAGCTGCGGAAGCCGGCCAGCCACTGGCGGTCGGCCAGGCGGGCGTCGGCGGTCTCGAACAGACCGCGCAGGCGGCGCCTGGCGGTGGCCCGCAGCGCCTCGTGCTGGGCGGCATCCTCGATGAACGCCGCCGGGACGAACAGCGGCTTGAATGCCGGGTGCAGGTCGGAATTGACGAAGGACAGCCAGCGCGTGGCCTCGGCGCGCTGGCGCGCGCTGCCGTCNCCGGCCAGGCCGGCCTGCGGATGGCGGTCGGCGATGTAGCCGGCGATGGCGGCGTTCTGGGTCAGGACGAAGTCCCCGTCCACCAGCACCGGCACCGAGCCGGCGGGATTGATCGCGCGGAATTCCGGGGACTTCAGCCCCTCGGCGTCCATGATCTGGAACTCGTAGGGGGCGCCCGTCCAGCACAGGTCGATGTGGATGGCCGTCGAGCAGGCGCCGGGCTTGGTGTAGAGCTTCATAATGAGTGTCCGCATCTCTCGGATGCCCTTGCGGGCGGAAGGCGCGGAACTATCCCAGAGCCGCCGTGCGGCGGCAAATCCCCGGCGCCCGGCGCGCCGGGGCGGGGCTCAGGACTGCTGCTGGCCGCGCGGGCGCGGGCGCAGCGACTGGACCTTGTAGAAGGTGTGGTCGCCGATGGTGGCCACCTGGTAGGCGTTGGCCCAGCTCGGGCTGGCGATGGCATGGGCGGCGAAGTGGCTGGCGCCGGGCACGATCTCCACGCGCTGGCCGACCGGCAGGGCCCAGTTGCGCTCGGCGCGCAGGGCCACGTCCACCGAACGGTTCCAGGCGTCCAGGTTGCGCAGGCGGGTGTTCGGCGAGACCAGGGTCGGGGCGAACTGCTTGCGGGCGGTCACCACGTCGCACACGGACTCGCCCCACAGGCCGCTGTCGCGCCGGCGCAGGGCCACCTCGGCCACGGCCTGCTGGCCGCGCAGGCTCTGGTCGCGGGCTTCCAGGTACACGGTGGTGCTCAGGCACAGGGAGTCGGCGGCCGGCTGTGGCAGGAGCTGCGACAGCCAGAGGATCCAGGCCAGTTTCATGCGGGTTCTCCTTGCTCCGTCTTCGCGGGCGGGGCACCCGCCGGCCGGGGGGCCGGAGGGAAGGCGCCCACACCCGCGGGGCGTCATGGGGAGGCAGCCGGCGTGCTGCCTGTGCCGGCGGAAGGGGCCGGCGACCTGCCCAAGGGGGCGGGCCGGAAAGTGGCGCGCACGATAGGGGCGCTCTTCCGAACCGGTCCTGAACGCCCGGGCTTGACAATCGGCCCCTGCCGCGTCCCGTCAGGTGTGACGGAGATCACGTTCCGCGGAGCCTACAGGCGCGCCGCCAGGCGCGTGCCCTGGTCGATCGCCCGCTTGGCATCCAGTTCCGCGGCCACGTCCGCGCCGCCGACCCGGTGCACCGGGACGGCGATGCCGGCCTCGCGCAGGCGCGCCTCCAGCCCGCGGTTCGGCTCCTGGCCGGCGCAGACCACCACCGTCTGCGCGGGCAGGCACTGCTCGGCCCCGTCCACCCGTACGTGCAGGCCCTCCTCGTCCACGCCCAGGTACTCCACGCCGCCGAGCATGCGCACGCCCTTGGCCTTGAGCGTGGCCCGGTGGATCCAGCCGGTGGTCTTGCCCAGGCGCCGGCCGGGCTGGCCGGGGCTGCGCTGCAGCAGCCAGACCTGGCGGGCTGGCGGCTCCGGCCGGGCCGGGATCAGGCCGCCGCGGCGGGACGAGGTCGGGTCCACGCCCCACTCGGCCATCCAGCGGGCCGGGTCCAGGCTCGGCGAGGGGCCCTCCTGGACCAGGAACTCGGCCACGTCGAAGCCGATGCCGCCGGCGCCGATGATGGCCACCCGCGCGCCGGGGCGGACCTTGCCGGTCAGCACGTCGGTGTAGCCGACCACGCTGGGGTGGTCGGCGCCGGGGAAGTCCACGCGGCGCGGGACCACGCCGGTGGCCAGGACGATCTCGTCGAAGCCGGCCAGCTGCGCCGGGCCGGCCTCGGTGCCCAGGCGCAGCTCCACCCCGGTCTCCTCCAGGCGGTGGCGGAAGTAGCGCAGGGTCTCGTTGAACTCCTCCTTGCCGGGGATGCGCCGGGCCAGGTTGAACTGGCCGCCGATCTCGGCGGCGGCTTCGAACAGGGTCACGGCGTGGCCGCGCTGCGCGGCCACGGTGGCGCAGGCCAGGCCGGCCGGACCGGCACCGACCACGGCGATGCGCTTGCGCCGCGTGGCCGGCAGGTAGTCGAGCTCGGTCTCGGCGCAGGCGCGCGGGTTGACCAGGCAGCTGGCGCGCTTGCCGGCGAAGATGTGGTCCAGACAGGCCTGGTTGCAGGCGATGCAGGTGTTGATGGCCTCGGTGCGGCCGGCGCGGGCCTTGGCCGGCCACTGCGGGTCGGCCAGCAGCGGCCGGGCCAGCGAGACCATGTCGGCCTGGCCGGAGGCGAGGATGGCCTCGGCCACCTCCGGCATGTTGATGCGGTTGACCGCCACCAGCGGCAGACGCACGTGCGGCTTCAGCCGCGCCGTCACCCCGGCGAAGGCCGCGCGCGGCACCGGCGTGGCGATGGTCGGCACCCGCGCCTCGTGCCAGCCGATGCCGGAATTGATGATCGTGGCGCCGGCGGCCTCCACCGCCTTGGCCTGGGCCACGATCTCGTCCCAGGTGTTGCCGTCCTCGACCAGGTCCAGCAGGGACAGGCGGTAGATGAGGATGAAGTCCGGTCCGCAGGCCTCGCGCACCCGGCGCACGATCTCCACGGCGAAGCGCATCCGCCGCTCCGCGTCGCCACCCCAGGCGTCCTGCCGGCGGTTGGTGCGCGGGGCGGTGAACTGGTTGATCAGGTAGCCCTCCGAGCCCATCACTTCCACGCCGTCGTAGCCGGCCTCGCGCGCCCGTGCGGCGGCGCTGGCGAAGGCGGCGATCTGCCGCTCCACGCCGCGGGCGGACAGGGCGCGCGGGGTGAACGGGCTGATCGGCGACCTGATCCGGGACGGGGCCACCACCAGCGGGTGGTAGCCGTAGCGGCCGGCGTGCAGCAGCTGCAGGCAGATCCTGGCCCCGTGCTCGTGCACGGCACGGGTGACCTGGCGGTGCCGGGCCGTCTCCCAGGGCCAGGCCAGCTTGCCGCCGAACGGGGCCAGCCAGCCGGCGACGTTGGGGGCGAAGCCGCCGGTGACGATCAGGCCGACGCCGCCGGCGGCGCGTTCGGCGAAGTAGGCCGCCAGCTTCGGGAAGTCGCGGGCGCGGTCCTCCAGCCCCGTGTGCATCGAGCCCATCAGCACCCGGTTGCGCAGGGTGGTGAAGCCCAGGTCCAGCGGGGCGAACAGATGCGGGTAGGGCGTGGCGGTCTCGGCAGGGGTCTGCATGGGATACGCTGGCGTACGGAGAACGCCGCGCAGCCTGCCGCGAAACCGGCGCGGCGGCAAGTCGGCCGGTTACGGCCAGCCGGCCAGGACCAGCTTGCCGACGGTGCGGCCGGACTCCAGGCGGCGGTGCGCCTCGCGCAGGTTGGCCGCGGTGATCGGTCCCAGCGTCTCCGACACGGTGGTCCGCAACTCGCCGGCCTCCACCAGGCTGGCCACCCGGGACAGGATGCGGTGCTGGCAGGCCATGTCCGCGGTGCGGAAGCGCGAGCGGGTGAACATGAACTCCCAGTGGATGCCGATGGACTTGGCCTTGTACGGGTCGCCGATCCGCAGTGGCCCGGCCGGCTCCACGATCAGGCCGACATGGCCCTGCGGTGCCAGCAGCTCGCCCAGCGTGTCCCAGTAGCGGTCGGTGTCGGCGAAGTTGACCGCCGCCTCCACCGCTTCCATGCCCAGGGCCTGCAGCTGCGGGCCCAGCGGCTGGCGATGGTCGATCACCTCGTGCGCGCCCATGCGCCGGCACCAGTCCACGCTCTCCGGGCGCGAGGCGGTGGCCACCACGGTGAAGCCGGCCCGCCGTGCCAGCTGGATGGCCATGGAGCCGACCCCACCGGCGCCGGCGATCACCAGCAGGCGCCGGCCGGCGTTGTCGCCGTCGAAGCGGTAGGGCATGCGCTCGAACAGCAGCTCCCAGGCGGTGAGTGCGGTCAGCGGCAGTGCCGCCGCCTCGGCGAAGTCCAGGGTGATGGGCTTGGCCGCCACCAGGCGCTCGTCCACCAGCTGGTACTGGGCGTTGCTGCCGGGGCGGGTGACGTCGCCGGCGTAGTAGACCTCGTCGCCGGGCTGGAACATGGTCACCTCCGGCCCCACCGCCTCGACCACGCCGGCCGCGTCGAAGCCGAGGATGCGCGGCTGCGGCTCCGGCGCGCGTCCCGGCGCGGGCGCGCGCAGCTTGGTGTCCACGGGGTTGACCGAGACCGCCTCCACCCGCACCAGCAGATCCTGGCCGGCCGGTTCCGGACGCGGCAGTTCCAGGTCCAGGAGCGATTCGGGGTCTTCGACGGGCAGGTAGCGGGTGAATCCGATGGCCTTCACGCTTGCCTCCTGGCTCCGGGGAGAGGGGCCATCATACCGGCGCGCCCGTGTCGGTCAGGCGTGCAGGCCGAAGGCGTAGGCGTCCAGCGCCAGCGCGCCCAGCTCCACGTCCTCGTGCAGCAGTCCGGCCGGGGCGCCGCCGCCGGCGCCCAGGGCCACGAACAGCGGCAGCAGGTGCTCGGGCGTGGGGTGGTTGAGACGCGCGGCCGGCAGCGCGGTCCAGTCCAGCGCGCCGGCCACGTCGCCCTCCAGCAGGCGCCGGCGCAGGGCCGCGGTGAAGGCCTCCACCCAGTCCGGCACCGGCGCGCCGGGCCGCCCGTCGAGGGCGCGGAGGTTGTGCGAGAAGCTGCCCGAGCCGACCACCAGCACGCCCGCCTTCCGCAGCGGGGCCAGGGCCTGGCCGACCCGGTAGTGCCAGGCCGCGTCGCGCCACGGGTCCACCGACAGGGCCAGCACCGGCAGGTCCGCCTCCGGGTACATGCGCCGCAGCGGCACCCACACGCCGTGGTCCAGGCCCGCCTCCGGATCGGTGCGGGCGTCGAAGCCGGCATCGCGCAGGCGGCCGGCCACGGCCGCGGCCAGGGCCGGGTCGCCGGCGGCCGGATATTCCAGGGCGTACAGGGCCGGGGGAAATCCCCCGAAGTCGTGCACCGTGGCCGGCCGCTCCGCGGCGGTCACCACCGGGCCGGGCGCGTTGAAATGGGCGGAGGCCACCAGCACCGCGCGTGGTCCGGGCAGGTGCCGGGCCAGGCCATCGAGGAAGCGGCCGGTGGGGGAATCCTGCACGGCCAGCATCGGCGAGCCGTGGGACAGGAACAGGGCGGGGAGGGGGGCGTCCATGGCGCCAGCATCGGGACCGGTCGGGAGAGGCAGAAGTGCGTCCGGCGCGACGGAGCGTTGCGCACACGGCACCCTGACAGAACGTGAACAGGGGCACGCTTTCCCGGCCCGGGTTTGGCTTCACATGTTATGTTGTTGTTAACGCCGCCTTCACTTCATCGCACCTAGGCTTCGGCGCGACGACGTGCAGAACGGCCGTCAGGGATGTCCCGTCACTGGCGGGATATCTGAAACGGGAAAACCTGAGGGCACTCGGTTTTTCATCCCCGGATCATCAAGGAGCATGAGATGAAAATGAAACTTCTGACCGCTGCGCTGCTGGGCGGCCTGGCCGTGGCGCAGGCCGCTTCCGCGCAGGAGTTCGACGATCGCTGGTACCTGACCGGCTCGGCCGGCTTCAACTTCCAGGACAGCGAGCGTGGCACCGATGACGCCCCGTTCGGCACCATTGGTCTGGGCAAGTTCGTCAGCCCGAACTGGTCGATTGACGGCGAGCTGAACTACCAGAACCCGTCGTTCGACGGCAACAGCGACCTGAACTGGAGCCAGTACGGCCTGTCGATCGACTTCCGCCGCCACTTCATCCAGGAAGGCCGCGGCTGGAACCCGTACGTGCTGTTCGGCATCGGCTACCAGCGGTCGGAGGAGGAGTTCGACGCGACCCCGAGCCCGAACTCGCCGGGCCAGCGCAAGGACGGCAACGCCGCCGCCAAGGTCGGCGTCGGCCTGCAGACCACCTTCGACAACCGTGTGGCCGTGCGCACCGAGTTGGCCTACCGCGCCGACTTCGACGACCAGAGCATCAATGCCCCGAACGAGGACTGGTTCGGCGACCTGCTGGCTTCGGTCGGCGTCGTGATCCCGCTGGGTCCGGCCCCGGTCGCCGCCCCGCCGCCGGCCCCGGCTCCGGCCGCCCCGAGCTGCGCCGACCTGGACGACGACGGCGACGGCGTCAACAACTGCGACGACAAGTGCCCGGGTTCGCAGGCCGGCCAGGCCATCGGTCCGGACGGCTGCCCGGTGCCGGTCTCGATCGACCTGAAGGGCGTGAACTTCGACTTCGACAAGGCGACCCTGCGTCCGGACGCCGTGGCCATCCTGAACGAGGCCGTGGAGATCCTGAAGCGCTATCCGGACCTGCGCGTCGAGGTGGCCGGCCACACCGACTCCAAGGGTACCGACGAGTACAACCAGAAGCTGTCGGAGCGCCGTGCCAAGGCCGTGTATGACTACCTGGTCAGCAACGGCATCGACGCCTCGCGCCTGGTCGGCCCGAACGGCTACGGCGAGAGCCGTCCGATCGCGCCGAACACCAACCCGGATGGCTCGGACAATCCGGAAGGCCGCGCGAAGAACCGCCGCACCGAGCTGAACGTCCAGAACTGACGTTCGCCCGCGCGGTGATGCAAACGGGGTCCGGCCCGGCCGGGCCCCGTTTTTTTTTGACTTTCACGCCTGCCGCCCCGGGCGTTGCGCGCGGTGCGGTTTTCCTTGAACCGGCGTCGCGGCGGTGCCTACACTGCCGGGACAGTCGCCGCAGGAGCCTCCACCATGCGCGCCATCGCCGCCGCCTGCCTCCTCGGGCTGGCTTCCCTTCCCGCCGCCGCGACCCCGGACTGTGCCGCTCCGCGGGTGGAGCGGCCGCTGCCGCAGGCGCCCACCGCCGTCGCCCCGGTGGCGCCGGAGCTGGCCTCGCGCACCTCGGTGCTGGGCATGCCCAGCGGCGTGCTGGCCCCGGCCTACGACCCGGCGCAGTCCCTGGACCGGGTGCTGCTGCGGCTGCGCATCGAGGGCTGCCGCGACGTGGCCCGGGCGCTGCCGGACGCGCCGGCGCCTGCCAGTGCCGGCGACCCGGCCGCGTACCGGCCGCAGACCGCCTACGACAACACACCCTGGCGCTTCGACATGAGCCAGGACGGCAAGCGCATGACCGCCGACGAGTTCGACGCCTGGATGAAGGCGCGCGGCGTGCGCGTGGCCAAGGGCGCTGCGGCGCCCGCGCAGCCGGCCACGCCGCCGGCCGGCGACGGCCAGTCGCCCGCACCGGCGTCCGACCCGCAGGACTGAGGGCGCGCCGGTGGACGCATCACTCCGGCGCCCGCCGCGCCGGCCGCTCCATGGCCGGGGCAGTGCCCAGGCCGCCGTGCCCGCCCCGCGCTATGGGCTGGCGCGGGTGCTGTCCAAGGCGGGGCTGTGCTCGCGCAGCGAGGCCGCCCGGCTGATCCGCGCCAAACGGGTGAGCGTGCACGGGCGCGTGGTGCTGGACCCGGAACATCCCGTGCGCGACGGCATGCGCGGGGTGCGGGTGGAGGGGCTGGACCCGGCACCGCCGGAGCGGCGCTACGTGATGCTCAACAAGCCGCGCGGGCTGGTGACCACCACCCGCGACGAGCAGGGGCGCGACACCGTGTACCGGTGCCTGGAGGGTGCCGGCCTGCCCTNGCTGGCACCGGTCGGCCGCCTGGACAAGGCCAGCGAGGGCCTGCTGCTGTTCACCAACGACCCGGCCTGGGCGGCGCGGGTGCTGGACCCGGGCGGCGGTCCGGACAAGACCTACCACGTGCAGGTGGACCGGTTGCCGGAGCCGGGACTGGTGGAGGCCCTGGTCGCCGGCGCGGTGGTCGACGGCGAACACCTGCGGGCGAGCGCGGCGCGGCTGCTGCGCTCGGGCGGACGCACCGCCTGGCTGGAGATCGTGCTGGACGAGGGCCGCAACCGGCAGATCCGCCGCCTGCTGGACGCCTTCGGGCTGGAGGTGCTGCGCCTGGTGCGGGTGGCGATCGGGCCGCTGCGGCTGGGCACCCTGGGCAAGGGCCGGTGGNGCGAGCTGGACCCGGCCGAGCGCGACGCCCAGGCCCCGCCCGGCCCGCGATAACGCGATCCAGGTAGCGGAATCGCCGTCACATCGCGTTTACACTGCTGGCATTTGACCCGGAGCCTTCCATGCGTCCGAACCGCCACTCCCGTTTCGCCCTGCCGCTGGTCCTCGCGGCCGGCCTGTCCGCCTGCGCCTCCGCGCCGCAGAAGCCGGCGGCGGCCGAGGCCGATCCCGTCGCCGCCGCCAAGGCCGACGCGGAGCAGAACGCCGTCATCATCCGCAGCACCGATCCGCAGGACTACCGCTTCCACATGAGCCAGGACGGCAGGCGCATGAGCGCGGACGAGTTCGAGGCCTGGATGAAGGCCCGCGGCATCCGCATCGCCACCGGCAAGCCGGGGCAGGCGCCCGCCGACACCAAGGCCGACGGGCGCGACGAACAGCGCAACAACTGAGCCTCAGCCGCCGATCACGCCCAGTTCGCGGCCTATGCGGGTGAAGGCGTCGATCGCGCGGTCCAGGTGCTCGCGGGTGTGGGCCGCGCTCATCTGCGTGCGGATGCGCGCCTGGCCCTGCGGCACCACCGGGTAGAAGAAGCCGATGGCGTAGATGCCTTCCTCGAGCAGGCGCTCGGCGAAGCGCTGCGCCAGCGGCGCGTCGTACAGCATCACCGGGCAGATCGGGTGCACGCCGGGCTTGAGGTCGAAGCCGGCGGCGGCCATGCGCTGGCGGAAGTAGGCGGTGTTCTCCTGCAGGCGCGCGCGCAGCCCGTCGGCCGACTCCAGCATCTCGAAGGCCTTGATGCCGGCTGCCACCACGTGCGGCGGCAGCGAGTTGGAGAACAGGTACGGGCGCGAGCGCTGGCGCAGCAGCTCGATGATCTCGCGGCGCGCGGTGGTGAAGCCGCCCAGCGCGCCGCCCATGGCCTTGCCCAGGGTGCCGGTGAAGATGTCGATCTTCTCCAGCACGCCCTTGACCTCGGCCGAGCCGCGGCCGGTGGCGCCGAGGAAGCCGGTGGCGTGGCATTCGTCGATGTGCACCAGCGCGTCGTACTTGCGCGCCAGGGCGGTGATCTCGTCCAGCGGGGCGATGAAGCCGTCCATCGAGAACACGCCGTCGGTGGTGATCAGGATGGTGCGCGCGCCGTCGGCGCGGGCCTGTTGCAGCTGCCGCTCCAGGTCGGCCATGTCGCAGTTGGCGTAGCGGTAGCGCCTGGCCTTGCACAGGCGCACGCCGTCGATGATCGAGGCGTGGTTGAGCGCGTCGCTGATGATGGCGTCGCTCTCGTCCAGCAGCGGCTCGAACAGGCCGCCGTTGGCGTCGAAGCAGGCCGCGTAGAGGATGGTGTCCTCGGTGCCGAAGAAGCGGGCGATCTTCTCTTCCAGCTGCTTGTGCAGGTCCTGGGTGCCGCAGATGAAGCGCACCGAGGCCATGCCGAAGCCGTGGCTGTCCAGGGCCTCCTTGGCCGCGGCGATGATGTCCGGGTGGTCGGCCAGGCCCAGGTAGTTGTTGGCGCAGAAGTTGAGCACCCTGCGGCCGTCGGCCAGTTCGATCTCGGCCGACTGCGGGCTGGTGATCACGCGCTCGGACTTGAACAGGCCTTGGGCGCGCAGCGCCTCGAGCTGGGCGGCGTAGCGGGCGATGGCGGATTGGGACATGGGCGCGGTGCCTTGGAACGGGAAAGGCGGGAATTCTACCGGCGCCGGCACCGCCGGGCCTTGCGTCATGCATGCATGCCATAAGGACCGGCGTGATATTCATTTCCCGGGACCGGACTGAATAGGGACGATGCGCCCTGCGAACGGTCGCATCCCCACAGGTGATCCCATGCACGATCGCATTGCCGCCCGTACCGTCCTCNCGGCCCGCGCCCGGCTGGTCGGCGCCATCGCCCTGGTCCTGTCCGCGCCGGCCCTGGCGCAGACGCAGACCGGCCCGACCCTNGAGGAGCTGGCGCGCCGCCTGCAGGCGCTGGAGCANCGCTACGGCGCCGCCTCCACCGACGCGGACGGCCAGCCGCTGGACCTGCAGGCGCTCGATCGGCGCCTGCGCGCGCTGGAGCGCAACCTGGCGCTGCAGGAGGAGGCACGCCAGGACCGGGGTCGGGAGGCGGCGGTGGTGAGCGTGTCCGACAAGGGCGCCGCGCTGCGTTCGGGCGACGGCGACCACGAGATCCGCATCCGCGGCCTGCTCCAGGGCGACGGCCGCTTCTTCGGTGGCGGCGCGGGGGCCAACGACACCTTCCTGCTGCGCACCGCGCGGCCGACCCTGGAGGGCACCCTGGGCCGCTGGATCGGCTTCCGCTTCACCCCGGAGTTCGCCGGCGACAGCGCCAGCATCGTGGACGCCTACGCCGACCTGAGGTTCTCGCCGGCGGCCACCGTGCGCGTGGGCAAGTTCACCTCGCCGGTGGGCCTGGAGCGGCTGCAGTCCTCGTCCTCGCTGGCCGCCGTCGAGCGTGCGCTGGCGTCCGAGCTGCTGCCCAACCGCGACATCGGCGTGCAGCTGCAGGGCGAAGCGGCCGGCGGCCGGCTGTCCTACGCGCTGGGCGTGTTCAACGGCGCGGTGGACGGGCGCGACGCGGCCACCACCAACCCGGACGACGAGTTCGAGTACGCCGGCCGCCTGTTCCTGGAGCCGCTCAAGGGCAGCGGCGGCTTCTGGGCCGGCCTGGGCTTCGGCATCGGCGCCAGCACCGGCGAGGCGCGCGGCGCCGGCAACCTGCTGCCACGCTACCGCACGCCCGGACAGCAGACCTTCTTCGCCTACCGTGCCGGGGTGGAGGNCGACGGCCGGCGCCGGCGCTGGTCGCCGCAGGCCTGGTTCCACCGCGGCCCGTTCGGCCTGCAGGCCGAGTATGCGTCCTCCCGCCAGGAAGTGCGCCTGGATGCGGCCGCGGCCGAGGTCGAGGCCACCGCCTGGCAGGCCACGCTGAGCTGGGTGCTGACCGGCGAGGACGCCGGCTACCGCGGCGTGGCGCGGCCCTCGCGTCCGTTCGCCCCCGGCCGGGGCGGNTGGGGCGCCTGGGAACTCGTGGCCCGCTACGGCCGTCTGGAGGTGGACCAGGCCGCATTCCCGGTGTTCGCCGATCCGGATGCGTCGGCGCGCCGCGCCGCGGGCTGGACCGCGGGTGTGAACTGGTATCTCAACAGCAACCTGAAGCTGGTGGTGAACTACCTGCACACCGGCTTCGAGGGCGGCGCCGCCGGCGGCGCCGACCGTGCGGACGAGAAGGCCGTCTTCACGCGGCTTCAGGTCGCATTCTGATCCCACCCATACTCCCGCAACGGAGCTGACCCATGAAGACCCTCCGACGACTCCTCCCGGCGCTGGCCGTGGCCTTCGGCCTGACCCTGGGCGCGGGCGCCCTGGCCAGGGACGCGAAGCTGCTCAACGTCTCCTACGACCCGACCCGCGAGCTGTACCGCGAATTCAACGCCGCCTTCGCCCGCCACTGGCAGCAGACCCGGGGGCAGAAGCCGGAGCTGGAGGCCTCGCACGGCGGCTCCGGCAAGCAGGCGCGGGCGGTGATCGACGGCCTGGAGGCCGACGTGGTCACCCTGGCGCTGGCCTACGACATCGACTCCATCGCCCAGCGCGGGCTGATCGCCCGCGACTGGCAGAAGCGCCTGCCGGAGAACAGCGCCCCGTACACCTCGACCATCGTGTTCCTGGTGCGCAAGGGCAACCCCAAGAACATCCGCGACTGGCCGGACCTGCTGCGCTCCAACGTCAAGGTCATCACGCCCAACCCCAAGACCTCGGGCGGGGCGCGCTGGAACTACCTGGCGGCGTGGGCCTTCGCCGAGAGGATCTTCAAGGGCGACCAGGACAAGGTGCGCAACTTCATGGTCGCGCTGTTCCGCAACGTGCCGGTGCTGGACACCGGCGCGCGCGGCGCCACCACCACCTTCGTCCAGCGCGGCATCGGCGACGTGCTGCTGGCCTGGGAGAACGAGGCCTTCCTGTCCATCGAGGAGCTGGGCCCGGACAAGTTCGACATCGTCGTGCCCTCGCTGTCCATCCTGGCCGAGCCGCCGGTGGCGGTGGTGGACCGCAACGTGGACCGGCGCGGCACCCGCGAGCTCGCCCAGGCCTACCTGGAGTACCTGTATTCGCCGGAAGGGCAGCGCATCGCGGCGAAGAACTACTACCGCCCGCGCTACCCGCAGCACGCCGATCCGGAGGACGTGGCCCGCTTCCCGAAGGTGGAGCTGGTGACCATCGAGGGCGCGTTCGGCTCCTGGGCCGAGGCGCACCGGCGGCACTTCGCCGACGGCGGCGAGTTCGACCGCATCCTGCAGGCCGCGCGCCGGTAGCCGCGCGGCCCGGCCCTTGCGCCGGCGCGGCGGCCGTGGCACAGCAGGAGGATGACGATGTCCAGCCTTCCCCGAACCTTCGCCCCGCCTCCACGCGGCGTCCCGGTCCCGGGGCGCCGCCGCCGCGTGCTGCCCGGCTTCGGCCTGAGCCTGGGCTACACGCTCACCTGGCTGGGCCTGATCGTGCTGATCCCGCTGGCCGGCGTGTTCGTGCACGCGGCCGGGCTGGGCTGGGGCGAGCTGTGGCGGATCTGGACCGAACCGCGGGTGCTGGCGGCGCTGAAGGTCAGCTTCGGCACGGCACTGGCCGCGGCCGCGTTCAACGCGGCGATGGGCACGCTGGTGGCCTGGGTGCTGGTGCGCTACCGCTTCCCCGGGCGGCGCCTGTTCGACGCCATGATCGACCTGCCGTTCGCCCTGCCCACCGCGGTGGCCGGCATCGCCCTGACCGCGCTGTACGGCCCCAACGGCTGGCTGGGGCGCTGGTTCGAGGCCGCCGGCATCCAGGTGGCCTACACCCCGCTGGGCATCACCGTGGCGCTGGTGTTCATCGGTCTGCCGTTCGTGGTGCGGGTGGTGCAGCCGGTGCTGGCCGAGAGCGAGCGCGAGCTGGAGGAGGCCGCGGCCACCCTCGGCGCCGGGCGCTGGCACACGGTGTGGAAGGTGGTGCTGCCGGCGGTGTGGCCGGCGGTGCTGGCCGGCTTCGCCCTGGCCTTCGCCCGCGGCGTGGGCGAGTACGGCTCGGTGATCTTCATCGCCGGCAACATCCCGCAGGTGTCGGAGATCGCGCCGCTGCTGATCACCATCAAGCTGGAGGAATTCGACTACGCCGGCGCCACCGCCATCGCCGTGGCCATGCTGCTGCTGTCCTTCGCCCTGCTGCTGGTGATCAACACGCTGCAGGCACGCCTGGCCGGCGGCCGGGGGAGGCGCTGAGATGGCGCCGGATGGTAACGTGCGGGGCGTCCTGGTGATGGAGCCCCACGGGTTGATGCCGACCGAGCCCGCCGCCGCCGTCCGCGCCCGGCCGCTGTCGCCGACCAGCGAGCCGCGCTGGGTGCAGGCGCTGCTCATCCTCGGTGCGGTGGGCTTCCTGGTGGCGTTCCTGCTGCTGCCGCTGGTGCTGGTGTTCATCGAGGCGCTGCGCAACGGCGCGGCCGCGTTCTGGGCCGCGGTCAGCGAGCCGGACGCGCTGGCCGCGATCCGCCTGACCCTGCTGGTGACCGCGATCGTGGTGCCGCTGAACCTGGTGTTCGGCGTGGCCGCGGCCTGGCTGGTGGCCCGCCACGAATTCCCCGGCAAGCGCCTGCTGGTGAGCCTGATCGACCTGCCGTTCGCGGTCTCGCCGGTGGTGGCCGGCCTGGTGTTCATCCTGGTCTTCGGCGCGCACGGCTGGGCCTGGCCGCTGATCGACGAGGGCGTGGACCTGGCGTTGCCGCTGCTGGGGCAGGTGCACCTGCAGCTGCCGAAGGTGGTGTTCGCGCTGCCGGGCATCGTCCTGGCCACGGTGTTCGTGACCTTCCCGTTCATCGCCCGCGAGCTGATGCCGCTGATGGAGCAGCAGGGCGCCGACGAGGAGCTGGCCGCGCTGAGCCTGGGCGCCAGCGGCTGGCAGGCATTCTGGCGGGTGACCCTGCCCAACATCCGCTGGGGCCTGCTGTACGGCGTGCTGCTGTGCGGCGCACGCGCCATGGGCGAGTTCGGCGCGGTGTCGGTGGTCTCCGGGCACATCCGCGGCCGCACCAACACCCTGCCGCTGCACGTGGAGATCCTCTACAACGAGTACGCCTACAGCGCCGCCTTCGCGGTGGCCTCGCTGCTGGCGCTCAGCGCGCTGGTCACCCTGGTGCTCAAGACCTGGCTGGAATGGCGCCACGGCGAATCGCTGGCCGCCGGCCACCGCCACTGAGGGTCCGCCATGAAGATCACCATCGAGAACCTGCACAAGCGCTTCGGCGGCTTCGCCGCGCTGGAGGACATCAACCTGGAGATCCGCGAGGGCGAGCTGCTGGCGCTGCTGGGGCCGTCCGGCTCGGGCAAGACCACCCTGCTGCGGGTGATCGCAGGCCTGGAGCACGCCGATGCCGGGCGGATCCTGTTCGGCGGCGAGGACGCCTCGCGGCTGCGCGTGCAGGAGCGGCGGGTGGGCTTCGTGTTCCAGCATTACGCCCTGTTCAGGCACATGACCGTGGCCGAGAACATCGCCTTCGGCCTGAAGGTNCGGCGCGGCCGCGACCGCTGGCCGGCGGCGAGGATCGCCGCGCGGGTGGAGGAGCTGCTGTCGCTGGTGCAGCTGCAGGGGCTGGGCGGGCGCTACCCGGCACAGCTGTCCGGCGGCCAGCGCCAGCGCGTGGCCCTGGCGCGCGCGCTGGCGATCGAGCCGCGGGTGCTGCTGCTGGACGAGCCGTTCGGCGCGCTCGATGCCCAGGTGCGGCGCGACCTGCGCGCCTGGCTGCGCCAGTTGCACGTGCAGACCGGCCTGACCACCGTGTTCGTGACCCACGACCAGGAGGAGGCGCTGGAGCTGGCCGACCGGGTGGCCATCCTCAACGGCGGCCGCATCGAGCAGCTGGCCACCCCGGCGGAGGCCTACGACCGTCCGGCCACCCCGTTCGTGTACTCCTTCGTGGGCGCGGTCAACCGCCTGCGCGGGCGCCGTGCCGGCGGCCGCATCGAGGTCGAGGGCCTGGCCCTGCCGGCCACCGGGGGCCTGCCGGCCGGGGAGGAGGGCGAGGTGGACGTGTACGTGCGCCCGGAGGACCTGCGCCCCGGCGAGGGCGGCTGGGAGGCGGTGGTGGTGGGCGCCCAGCGCAGCGGCCCGCGGCTGCGGGTGCGGGCCCGCCTGGGCGGCGGGCAGGGGCAGGAGGTGGAGGTGGAGCTGCCGGTGGACGCCGCCGGGGCGNACCCGCCGGGCAGCCGCCTGGGGCTGGTGCCGGTGCGCTATGGGGCCTTCGCCAGTGCCTGAGGGCAGGGCGGGGAAATGTTGCAATGCGGTAAACGGAGGGGTTAACTATCCGTAAAGCGTGACGGATGCCCGGCCACGCCCGCGTGCCCCCCAGCCACCAGGAGAACTCAGGATGAAGCGCCTCAAGCTCGCCCTTCCGCTCGCCGTCGTGCTTTCCATCGTGCCCTTCGCCGCTTCCGCCCAGGATGGCGGGTCGCCGTTCTCCTGGGAGGTCACCGCGGTTTCCGACTACGTCTGGCGCGGCANCTCGCAGAGCGACGAGAACCCCACCGGGCAGGTGGGCTTCACCTACACCTCGCCGGTCGGCCTGTATGCCGGTGTCTGGGCCTCGGGCGTGGACTTCGGGCCCGGCGACCCGAGCTACGAGGTGGACGGCTTCATCGGCTACAACGTCGACCTCGGCGAGTCGGTCAACTTCGACATCATGCTCAACCGCTACAGCTACCCGGACGCGGGCGAGCTGAACTTCAACGAGCTGATCACCACCACCACCTTCGCCGACACCTACTCGCTGACCGTCGCCTACAGCGACGACTTCGGCGGCAGCGACACCGACGCCTGGTACGTGGCCGCGGGCGCCAGCTTCCCGCTGCCGCAGGACTTCAGCCTCGACCTGAGCGTGGGCCGCAGCATGTTCGAGAAGGACTACAGCGAGGACTACACCGACTGGAGCATCGGCGTCAGCCGCAGCTGGGGCCTGCTCACCGCCTCGCTGGCCTACATCGGCACCGACGGCAACGGCCGTGACATCTTCGGCGAGCTGGCCGACAACCGCCTGGTGCTGAGCCTCAGCATCGGCCAGTGACGGCATCGCCCGCCAGGGCAACGGAAAAGGCGCCTTGCGGCGCCTTTTCCGTGTCCGGGGCCGGGAGCCTGCTCAGGTCCAGCTGAGCACGACCTTGCCCGCCTTGCCCTGTTCCATCAGGTCGAAGCCCTGCTGGAACTCGTCGATCGGCAGCTGGTGGGTCAGCACCTTGCCCAGCGGGAAGCCGGACAGCACCAGCTGGGTCATCTTGTACCAGGTCTCGTACATCTTGCGGCCGTAGATGCCCTGCACGGTCAGGCCCTTGAAGATGATCCGGTCCCAGTCCACGCCGGCGCCCTTGGGCAGGATGCCCAGCAGCGCGATCTTGCCGCCGTGGTACATGCACTCGAGCATGTCGTTGAAGGCGCGCGGGTTGCCGCTCATCTCCAGGCCCACGTCGAAGCCTTCCATGTGCAGGTCGGCCATCACGTCCCTGAGCGAGGTGTTGGCCACGTTGACCACGCGGGTGGCGCCCATGTCGGCGGCCAGCTTCAGGCGGTAGTCGTTGACGTCGGTGACGACCACGTTGCGCGCGCCGATGTGCTTGCAGATGCCGGCGGCGATAATGCCGATCGGGCCGGCGCCGGTGATCAGCACGTCCTCGCCGACCACGTCGAACTCCAGTGCGCAGTGCGCGGCGTTGCCGTACGGGTCGAAGAAGGCGGCCAGCTCGCTCGGGATCGGGTCCGGGATCGGCCACAGGTTGGAGGCCGGCATGACGATGTACTCGGCGAAGGCGCCGTCGCGGTTGACGCCGATGCCCACCGTGTGCGGACACAGGTGCGGGCGGCCGCCGCGGCAGTTGCGGCAGTGGCCGCAGACGATGTGGCCCTCGGCCGAGACGCGCTGGCCGATCCGGTAGCCGGTCACGCCCGGGCCCAGCTCGGCGATGCGGCCGACGAACTCGTGGCCGATCACCAGGCCCGGCCGGATGGTGCGCTGGCTCCACTCGTCCCACAGGTAGATGTGCAGGTCGGTGCCGCAGATGGCGGTCTTCTCGACCTTGATCAGCACCTCGTTCGGGCCCGGCGCGGGGACGGGCACCTCTTCCATCCAGATGCCCTTGGCGGGCTCGCGCTTGACCAGCGCCTTCATGGTCCGGGTCATGTTCCGACCTCGATGGGGAAAGGTGCGCATTATAGGTTGCCGGTGAAACCGGCAGCCGTGGGCGGGCGGCCGCCGCGGCGGCATCGGCCGAAGGTCATGGGCGCCGGGTGGGGGGCGGGCGCTAGAATCGGCCATCCTTTCACCTGGAACCATCGCCATGCGTCTACGCCTGCTCACCGCCTCCGTCCTGGCCGCCCTGGCCGCGGTCCCCGCCGCCTTTGCCGGCGAGGGCATGTGGGTCCCGCAGCAGCTGCCGGAAATCGCCGGGCCGCTGAAGCAGGCCGGGCTGAAGCTGAAGCCTGAGCAGCTGGCCGACCTGACCGGCGACCCGATGGGCGCGGTGGTGGCGCTGGGCGGCTGCACTGCCAGCTTCGTCTCGCCCAACGGCCTGGTGGTGACCAACCACCACTGCGCCTACGGCGCCATCCAGCTCAACTCCACCCCCGAGCGCAACCTGATCCGCGACGGCTTCAACGCCGCCACCCCGGCCGAGGAGCTCAGTGCCGGCCCGAACGCGCGGGTGTACGTGCTGGAGGAGATCACCGACGTCACCGCGCAGGTGCGCGCGGCCCTGGACGCGGCCGCCGATCCGCTGGCCCGTGCCCGCGCCCTGGAGGCGCTGGAGAAGAAGCTGGTGTCCGGGTGCGAGGCCGAGCCGGGCTACCGCTGCCGCCTGTACAGCTTCTCCGGCGGCAACACGTACCGTCTGTTCAAGAACCTCGAGATCCGCGACGTGCGCCTGGCCTACGCGCCGCCCTCGAGCGTGGGCAAGTACGGCGGCGACATCGACAACTGGATGTGGCCGCGCCACACCGGCGACTTCGCCTTCTACCGCGCCTACGTCGGCAAGGACGGCAAGCCGGCGCCGTACTCCCCGGACAACGTGCCGTACAAGCCGAAGCACTGGCTGAAGATCGCCGACAGGCCGCTGGGCGAAGGCGACTTCGTGATGGTGGCCGGCTACCCGGGCTCGACCAACCGCTATGCGCTGGCGGCCGAGTTCGACAACACCGCGCAGTGGACCTACCCGACCATCGCGCGGCACTACAAGAACATGATCGCCATGGTCGAGGAGGCCGGGAAGAAGGACCCGGAGATCCAGGTCAAGTACGCCAGCACCATGGCCGGCTGGAACAACACCAGCAAGAACTACGACGGCCAGCTGGAAGGCTTCCGCCGCATCGACGCGGCCGGGCAGAAGCACGCCGAGGAAGCGGCGGTGCTGGCCTGGCTGAAGGGGCAGGGCGCCGAGGGCGCCCGCGCGCTGGAGGCCCACGCCCGCCTGGTGGAGCTGCTGGAGCAGTCCAAGGCCACCCGCGAGCGCGACCTGGTGCTGCGCAGCTTCCACGGCACCGGCGCGGTCGGCGCGGCGGTGCAGCTGTACCGCCTGGCGATCGAGCGCGCCAAGCCGGACGCCGAGCGCGAGCCGGGCTACCAGGAGCGCGACATCCCGACCATCGAGGGCGCGATGAAGCAGCTGGAGCGCCGCTACGTGCCGGCCATGGACCGCCAGCTGCAGGCCTACTGGCTCAACGAGTACGTGCAGCTGCCGGCCGCCCAGCGCGTGGCCGCGGTGGACCGGTGGCTGGGCGGCAACGACGCCAGGGCCGTGGAGCGCGCCGTGGAGCGCCTGGCCGGCACGAAGCTGGGCAGCACCGAGGAGCGCCTGAAGTGGCTGTCCGCCGACCGCGCGGCGTTCGAGGCCAGCACCGACCCGGCCATCCAGTACGCGGTGGCGGTGATGCCGACCCTGCTGGAGCTGGAGGAGCAGGCCAAGGTCCGCGCCGGCGAGAACCTGGCCGCGCGCCCGGTGTTCCTCAAGGCCGTGGCCGACTACCGCAAGAGCCAGGGCCGCTTCGTCTACCCGGACGCCAACCTGTCCCTGCGCATCACCTTCGGCAACGTGATGGGCTACGAGCCGCGCGACGGCGTCGCCTACACCCCGTTCACCACCCTGGAGGGCGTGGTCGCCAAGCACACCGGCGAGGATCCGTTCGACGCCCCGCAGGCGCTGCGCGAGGCGGTGGCGGCCAAGCGCTACGGCGGCCTGGAGGATCCGCGCCTGGGTTCGGTGCCGGTGAACTTCCTGTCCGACCTGGACATCACCGGCGGCAACTCCGGCTCGCCGGTGCTGGACGCGCACGGCAAGCTGGTCGGCCTGGCCTTCGACGGCAACTGGGAGTCGGTCAGTTCCAACTGGGTGTTCGACCCGAAGATGACCCGCATGATCGCCGTGGACCAGCGCTACATGCGCTGGATCATGCAGGAGGTCTACCCGGCCCCGCAGCTGCTGAAGGAGATGGGCCTCTGACGGCCTGATCCGGCCGCCGGGGCGGCACCGTCCGCCCCCGAACGGGTATGATGCGCACCCCGCCGCACCGCCGGTGCGGCGGGGTTTTGCCCATACGGGGATNCCATGCGCATCCTGCTTGCTCGTCACGGCGAGACGCCGTGGAACACCGAAGGCCGCTACCAGGGCCAGATCGACATCCCGCTCTCGCCGGTGGGCGAGGCCCAGGCACGCGCGCTGGGTGAACGCCTGCGCGGGGTGCCGATCACACGCGCGGTGGCCTCGCCGCTGTCGCGTGCCCGGCGCACCGCCGAGCTGGCCCTGGGCGAGGACCGCGCCGGCATGCTGGCGCTGGACCCGGACATCCAGGAGATCGCCCACGGCGAGTGGGAGGGCCTGCTGGCCGCCGAGATCGCCGAGAAGGACCCGGCCCGCCTGCGCGCCTGGCGCGAGGAGCCGGACACCGTGCTGATGCCCGGCGGGGAGTCGCTGCGGCAGGTGCTGGAGCGCTCCTGGCGCGGCCTGCAGCGCGCCACCGAGGGCCTGGGCGAGGACGACACCCTGCTGATGGTGGCGCACGATGCGGTCAACCGCGTCCTGCTGTGCCGCGTCCTCGGCCTGCCGATCGGCAGGCTGTGGACCTTCCGCCAGGCGCCGACCACGCTCAACCTGCTGGAGGGCCCGAGCGTGGACCGCCTGGAGGTGGTGCGCCTGAACGACTGCGCGCACCACACCCCGTTCTTCGGCGAGGCCAGGCACCGGGCGCTGTGAGGTGCCGGTCCTCCCGGCGCGGGCCGGCGCGGCGGGAGGCGACGTGGTTCCGGCATCCGGCGTGAGCGGCATGGACCTGCAGCAGTGGCTGGCGTACATCGAGCGCCAGCATCCCCGCACCATCGAACTGGGCCTGGAGCGCGTGCGCGAGGTCGCCACGCGCCTGGGCCTGGAGCGGCCGGCCGCGCAGGTGGTCAGCGTGGCCGGCACCAACGGCAAGGGCTCGACCGTGGCCTTCATCGAGGCCATCGCCCGCGCCGGCGGCTGGAAGGTGGGCGCCTACACCTCGCCGCACCTGCTGCGCTACAACGAGCGCGTGCGCATCGACGGCCGGGAGGCCTCCGACGAGGCGCTGGCCGGGGCCTTCGCCGCGGTGGAGGCCGCGCGCGGCTCCACACCGCTGACCTATTTCGAGTTCGGCACCCTGGCCGCGCTGTGGCTGTTCCAGCGCGCCGGGCTGGACCTGGCGGTGCTGGAGGTCGGCCTGGGCGGGCGCCTGGACGCGGTCAACCTGGTGGACGCCGACGTGGCGGTGATCACCACCGTGGACATCGACCACACCGACTGGCTCGGCAGCGACCGCGAGAGCATCGGCGCGGAGAAGGCCGGCATCGCCCGGCCGTGGAAGCCTCTGGTCCTGGGCGAGGTGGACTCGCCCTCCAGCGTGCTGCGCCACGCCTACGCCATCGGCGCCAACGCCCTGCGCCTGGGCAGCGACTTCTTCCACGAGCCGGTGGACGAGGGGCACTGGCGCTGGCGCGAGGTCGGCGCCGAGCTGCTGCTGCCCAATCCGCAGCTGGCCGCGCCGGTGCAGCGCGCCAACGCCGCCACCGCCATCGCCGCGCTGCGCGCGCTGCCGGGCACGCTGCCCGACCATGCGTACGCCGAGGGGGTGGCCGCCGCGCGCCTGCCCGGGCGCCTGCAGCGCTTCGCGCACGGCGGCGTGGAGGTGGTGGTGGACGTGGCCCACAACCCGCAGGCCGCGCGCGAGCTGGCGGCCTGGCTGAAGGCCGCGCCCGCGGCCGGCGCCACGGCCGCGGTGTTCGCCGCGCTGGCCGACAAGGACGTGGCGGCCGTGGCCGCGGCCCTGGAAGGGCGGATCGCACGCTGGCACCTGGCCGGCCTGGCGGAGGCGCCGCGCGGCCAGGACGTGGACGCGCTGGCCTCGCGCCTGGCCGGCACCGCCGCGGCCGCCGGCAGCCGCGACGCCGACGTGGCCACGGCGCTGGCGCGCGCCGTGGCCGCCTGCGCGCCCGGCGACCGGGTGCTGGTGTTCGGCTCGTTCCACACCGCCGCCGCGGCGATCCGGACGCTGCGTTCAGGGCGGTGAGGGGCCGGCCGGCGATGCGGCGCCTATAATCGGGCGGCCTTTCCGAATCCTGCCGCGAGCCCGTGGATACCACCCTCAAACAACGCCTGATCGGCGCAGCCGTGCTGGTCGCGCTGGCGGTCATCTTCCTGCCGCCGCTGATCAAGGGGCCGGCGCCGGACAGCGGCGTGGACGACATTGCCATGCGCGTGCCCGATGCGCCGGGCGGCGAGTACGAGACCCGCGAGCTGCCCCTGCTGGGCGGCGATGCGGGGCAGGAGCCGCAGCCCGCGCCGGTGGCGGCCGCCGCGCCCGCCGCCGAGGCCACGGCCGCCACGGAGCCGCAGGCCGGCGCCGGCACGGCGGCAGGGCGCTGGGCGGTGAGCTTCGGCGCCTACGCCAGCGAGCGCGACGCCGAGGCGGTGCTGACCCGCGTCCGCCAGGCCGGGCTGGAGGGCTTCATCGAGGAGGCCACGATCAACGGCCGCCAGGCCTGGCGCGTGCGCGTGGGGCCGTATCCGGACCGTGCCCTGGCCGAGGCCGGGCGCCTGCAGGCCATCCGCATCCGCAACGACGTCAACGCCCAGGTGATCGCCCTGGACGCGCAGACCGAAGCCGAGGCGGCCTCCACCCGGCCGGCGCCGCAGCCGGAGCGCACGGCGCAGGACCGGACGCCGGAGCGGGCGACGCCCGCCCCGGCCGCCACGACCTCCACGGCGGCCGCGCCGAAACCGGCCGCCACCGCCCCGGCGCAGGCGCAGCCCAGGGCACCGGCCACCGCCAGCACGCCCGCGAAGACGTCGGCACCTGCACCGGCGGCATCGGCGCCGGCCACGCCGGCGGCGGCGAACGTGGGTTTCGCCGTGCAGCTGGGCGCCTTCGCCAGCGCCGCCGAGGCCAACGCCCTGCGCGACCGCCTGCGCGGCGCCGGCTTCAGCGCCATCGTCCAGCCGGTGGGCACCGACCGCGGCACGCTCAACCGCGTGCGGGTCGGGCCGGTGGCCTCGCGTGCCGAGGCCGAGCAGCTGAAGGCGCGCCTGGCGGCGGGCAACTTCGGCACCGGCATGGTGGTCTCGCACCCGTGATCCCGGCCGGGCGTGCCGCGCGGGAGGGCGCGTGAACGCGATCGACCTGTTCCTGCTGGCCGTGGTCGCCGCCTCGGCGCTGTTCGGCGTGCTGCGCGGCTTCGTCGGCACGGTCGCCTCGGTGGTGGCCTGGATCGGCGCCGGCTGGTGCGCGTTCCGCTACGGCGGCGAGCTGGCGTTCCGGTTCAGCAGCGACGGCCAGCCCGGTCCCAGCGAGCTGCTGGCCGGCTACGCCGCCGCGNTCATCGGCGTGCTGGTGCTGGTCGGCCTGGTCGGCTNGGCCATGCGCAAACTGCTGCNCTCGGTCGGGCTGTCGGGCCTGGACCGCGCGCTGGGGCTGGCGCTGGGCCTGGCGCGCGGCGCGCTGGTGGCCTGCGTGCTGCTGCTGCTGATGGCGTTCAGCCGCCTGCCCGGCGAGCGGGCCTGGCAGGAATCGCGCGTGGTGCCGGTGCTGCTGCCCGGCGCGCAATGGCTGGCCCGCTGGCTGCCGGAATGGGCCGCCAGCGAGCTGGACTTTGGCAGCCACCCGTCCAGCGGCGATAATGACGGCCCCGGACGGGCCGACACGGGCACGGGCATGGACGCATGGCCCGCACCGATGGACGAGGGCGCGCCGTCCCGATCCTGATCCACCGTCCACTCACGGTCGGCGACCGTCGCGGAGACATTCCCAGCATGTGCGGCATTATTGGCATCGTCGGCAACCAGAACGTTGCCGGGCAACTCTATGACGGCCTGACCGTCCTCCAGCACCGCGGCCAGGACGCCGCCGGCATCGCCACCGCCGACGGCACGCGCCTGCGCGTGCACAAGGGCAACGGCCTGGTCCGCGACGTGTTCGACGCCCGCTCGATGAGCGTGCTGGAAGGGCGCGTGGGCATCGCCCACTGCCGCTATCCGACCGCCGGCTCGGAGGGCATGGACGAGGCGCAGCCGTTCTACGTCAACTCGCCCTACGGCATCGCCCTGGCGCACAACGGCAACCTGATCAACACCGACACGCTGCGCCGCGAGGTGTTCGAGCAGGACCGCCGCAACATCAACACCGAATCGGACAGCGAAGTGCTGCTGAACGTGTTCGCGCACGAGCTGGACGTGCAGCACGCGCTCAACCCGCAGGCCGCGATCAAGGCCGTGGCCGGCGTGCACCGCCGGGTCAAGGGCGGCTACGCCGTGGTCGCGGTGGTGCTGGGCCTGGGCCTGGTGGCGTTCCGCGACCCGCACGGCATCCGCCCGCTGGTGCTGGGCCGGCGCCAGACCGCCGAGGGCGTGGAGCACTGCGTGGCCTCCGAGTCGGCCGCGCTGGACATCCTCGGCTACGAGCGCCTGCGCGACGTGGAGCCGGGCGAGGCGGTGGTCATCACCCCGCGCGGCGAGCTGATCGCCGAGGTGTGCGCGCCGCCGGCCGAGCGCGCGCCGTGCATCTTCGAGTTCGTGTACTTCGCCCGCCCCGACTCGATGATCGACAACGTGTCGGTGCACAAGGCGCGCATGCGCATGGGCCAGAAGCTGGGCGAGAAGATCCTGCGCCTGCGCCCGGACCACGACATCGATACGGTGATCCCGATCCCGGACACCTCGCGCGACGCGGCGCTGGAGATCTCCAACGTGCTGGGCGTGAAGTACCGCGAGGGCTTCATCAAGAACCGCTACGTCGGCCGCACCTTCATCATGCCGGGGCAGGGCGAGCGGGTGAAGTCGGTGCGCCGCAAGCTCAACCCGATCCACCTGGAGTTCCGCAACCGCGTGGTCCTGCTGGTGGACGACTCGATCGTGCGCGGCACCACCAGCCAGCAGATCGTGCAGATGGCCCGCGACGCCGGCGCGCGCAAGGTCTACCTGGCCTCGGCCGCGCCACCGGTGCGCTACCCGAACGTGTACGGCATCGACATGCCCTCGGCCGACGAGCTGATCGCCCACGGCCGCACGGTCGAGGAGGTGGAGAAGCTGCTGGGCTGCGACTGGCTGATCTACCAGGACCTGGAGGACCTGGAGGCCGCGGTGCGCGAGGGCAACCCGCGCCTGACCCGCTTCGACTCCTCCTGCTTCGACGGCAACTACGTCACCGGCATCGAACCGGGCTACTTCGAGCGCATCCGCCAGCTGCGCTCGGACGAGGCCAAGCGCAAGCGCCGCGCCTGCTGAGCCCGCGCCGGAAGGCGCCCCGCCATGCGTTCCCTGTTCGAAGCCGCCCGCCAGTGCCTGGACGCCGCCGACCCCGCGGAGAAGGTCGCCCTCACACACGCGCACTTCGCCGCGCTGGAGCGCGGCGAGCTGGTGATCCCGGGGGACGCGCCGCCGCCGGAGCCGATCCGCATGCCGGGCCGGCCGCCGCGCCCGCGCCTGGTGCATCCGCGCGAGGTGCCCAAGCGCGGGCTGGGCACGCCGGAGGGGCGGGCGGCGTTCCTGCACGCCATCGCCCACATCGAGCTCAACGCCATCGACCTGGGCTGGGACGCGGTGTACCGCTTCCGCGGCCTGCCGGAGCAGTTCTACCGCGACTGGGCGAGGGTGGCCGACGACGAGGCGCGCCACTTCACCCTGCTGCGGCGGCGCCTGCAGGAGTTCGGCTACGACTACGGCGACTTCGACGCGCACAACGGCCTGTGGGAGATGTGCGAGAAGACCGCCCACGACGGCCTGGCGCGCATGGCCCTGGTGCCGCGCGTGCTGGAGGCGCGCGGCCTGGACGTGACCCCGGGCATGATCGAGCGCCTGCGCGCGCTGGGCGATGACCGCACGGTGCAAGCGCTGGAGGTGATCCTGCGCGAGGAGGTCACCCATGTGGCCGCCGGCTCGCGCTGGTACCACTGGTACTGCCGGCAGCGCGGCGTGGAGCCGCGCCAGCGCTTCCGCGAGCTGCTGCGCGAGTACGCCGGCGGCTACCTGCGCGGCCCGTTCAACCTGGAGGCGCGGCTGCTGGCCGGCTTCGACGAGGACGAACTGCTGGCCCTGCAGCAGCAGGNCGATTGAGCCGGCTCAGCCGGCCTGCTGCTCGCGGCGGATCAGCTCCAGTACCGCGCCGGCCTCCAGCGGCGAGCCGAACAGCCGGCCCTGGGCCTCGTCGCTGGCGGTTCCGCCCAGCAGCGCCAGCTGCTCCTCCCGCTCCACGCCCTCGATGCCGATGGCGATGCCCAGCCGCGCGCACAGGCTGGACACCGCGTCGATCACGGTGTGGCCGTGCGGGGTGCGTTCCAGCTCCTGCAGGAACACCGGGTCGAACTTGACCTTGTCGAACACGAAGCTGCGCAACCAGCTCAGCGACGAGCTGCCGGTGCCGAACTGGTCGATGACGATGGAGATGCCGGCCCCCTTGAGCCGCGCCAGGCTGGCCTCGGCCGCGGTGAAGCTGCGGCACAGCGTTTCCTCGTCGATCTCCAGCTCCAGGCGCGCCGGCGGGAAGCCGGCCCTGGCCAGTTCCTCCAGCAGCCATCCGTCCAGTCCCGGATCGAGCTGGTGGCCGGCGAGGTTGACCGACAGGGTCAGGTGCTCCGGCCAGCGCAGCGCCTCCTGCAGGGCACCGCGCAGCATCCAGCGGCCCACCTGGTCCATCAGGCCCACTTCCTCCAGCAGCGGCACGAAGCGGTCCGGCGCCTGCAGGCCGCGTTCGGGGTGGCGCCAGCGCAGCAGCGCCTCGAAGCCGCGCAGGCGCCGCTGCGGCAGGCACACCCGCGGCTGGTAGTGGATCTCGAACTGGCCGGCGGCCACGGCCTCGCGCAGCTCCATCTCCAGCCGGCGCCGCTCCTGCATGCGCCGGTCCATGCCCGGATCGAAGAAGCAGCTGTGGCCGCGGCCGTGGTGCTTGACCTGGTACAGCGCCAGGTCGGCGTTCTGCAGCAGGCGCTCGGCGGTGGGCGCCTGGTCGCCGGTCATGGCGATGCCGATGCTGGCGCCGACCACCACGCGATGGCCGTCCAGGTCGTAGGGCGCCTGCACGGTCTCCAGCAGGCGCCCGGCCAGGGCCTCGACCTGCTCGCGGCCGACGGGCGGTTCCAGCAGGATGGCGAACTCGTCGCCGCCAAGCCGCGCCACCAGGTCGCTGCCGCGCACGTTCTGGCGCAGGCGCACCGCCACCGTGCGCAGCAGGGCATCGCCGACCGGGTGGCCGAGGGTGTCGTTGACCTCCTTGAAGCGGTCCAGGTCCAGGCACAGCAGCGCGGCGTGGCGGCCCTGGCGGGCGGCTGCGACCGCCGCGGCCAGCCGTTCCATCAGCACGCCGCGGTTGGCCACGCCGGTCAGCGGATCGTGCCGGGCCAGGTAGACGATGTGCTCCTGGGCCTGGCGGCGCGCGTCCACGTCCTCCAGCACGCCCACCCAGCCGCCGCCGTCCTCGTCGGCCAGGCGGTCGCCGCGGGCCCGGACCCAGCGCCACTGGCCCCGGGCGTCGCGCACCCGGAACTCCAGGTCGAACGGCCCGCGGCTGCGGATCACCCCGGCCCAGGACGCGTCCAGGGCCGGCAGGTCGTCCGGGTGGACGGCGCGCAGCCAGCCGCGGCCCAGCGCCGCCGACTCGGGCTGGCCGGTCAGCTCGGGCCAGCCGGTGCCGGTGCTGATGGTGCCGTCCGGGCGGGCCTGCCAGAACACCAGGGCGCCGGCCTCGGCGACGGTGCGGTAGATGCGCTGGCTGCGGTCCAGGCTGGCGGCCAGGGCACGGGCGTCGTCGGCGCGCCGGCGCAGGGCGATCTCGGCGTTGGTGATGCCCTCCTGCAGGGTGGCCAGCTCGCGGATCGCCGGCGGCGGGTCCGGTTCGGCCGCCGCCGGCAGGGCGTCGTGCCCGTCGATGATCAGCTGCGCGCGGCGCACCAGGCTGCCCACCGGGCGCAGGATGCGGCCGGCCAGCAGGTGGCAGGCCAGCAGGCCCCAGGGCCGCGGCCAGCNGCGCGCGCCAGCGCGCCTGGAATGCGGCCAGCGGCTCGCCCACCACCAGCGCCCAGCCCGGCGCGGCCTCCAGCATCTGGAAGGCGAACACCACCTGCTGCCCTTCCTTGGACAGGGCCTCGAACACGCCGTTGCGGGTGCCCAGGGCCACCAGCTTGTCCCAGTCCGGGACCGGCTGGCCAGATAGCGCTCGGGGCTGCGCGAGCGCGCCGCGATCCGGCCTCGGGATCGACCACCGCCACCAGCCAGGT
>Ga0065720_1019128_pt1 | contig 36176 bp, 32 predicted proteins | sample Thericmetagenome_FD_59107 | JGI IMG/M metagenome (GOLD analysis project Ga0065720, IMG submission 59107) | Thermophilic microbial communities from the Joint Bioenergy Institute, California, USA of rice/straw/compost enrichment - eDNA_2 v2... | ecosystem: Engineered > Solid waste > Grass >... | reverse complement strand
CACATCGTCCTTGACAGGTTCGGGCTCGGGCTCAGAGGGCTTGACCTCCTCAACCGGAGCGGGAACAGGCGCCTCTTCCTTGGCAGGCTCGGGCTCGGGCTCAGAGGGCTTGACCTCCTCAACCGAAGCGGGAGCAGGGGCCTCTTCCTTGACAGGCTCGGGCTCGGGCTCGGGCTTGCTCTCCTCAACAGTCGGAGCAGCCACCTCGGCCGGCTTCTGCTCCTCAACGGGTTCCTCAGGCTCAGCAGGGGCCTTGGCCTCTCCAACAGCAGACGCAGGCTCTTCCTTGGCCTCGGGAGCAGGGGCGGGTGCAGCCTCTTCGGTCTTGGCGGGTTCCTCAGCAGGCTTAACCACCTCAGCGGCCGGAGCGGGCTCCTCGACCTCGGCGGGGGCTTCTTCAACGGGCTTGACCTCCTCAGCCGGCTTGGCCTGCTCGACAGCCTCAACCTCCTCAGCAGGCTTAGACTCTTCCACGGCCGGAGCAGAGGCAGCCTGCTCAGCAAGTTTTTCCTCAGCCTTCACCTCCTCAATAGGGGCTGGAGTCGGAGCCGCAGCCTCAGTCTCGGTGGTGGTCGGCTCAGGCTTGGCCTCAGGTGCCAGCGTCTCTTTTGGCTCAGGAGAAGGAGCAGGCTCTTCTTTGGTCTCGGGGGCGGGGGCCGGGGCCGGGGCAGGCTCCTCGGTCTTAACTGGTTCCTTGACTGGCTTGACTTCTTCAGCTGGCTTGATTTCTTCAGCGGCTGGGGCCGACGCAGGGGCGGGGGTCTCCTCGACAGGGGCAGGAGCAGGAGCGGCCTCCTCCTTGATGGGTTCGGACTCGGGCTCAGCGGCAGGCGCGGGGGCGTCATCGGTCTTGGTTTCGGCCTGCTCAACAGGTGCGGAAGCAGGGGCCTCTTTAACCTTGGGAGCTTCCTCAACAACCTTCTCTTCAGCGGCAGGCACAGCCTCCGCGGGAACGGGTTCGCTGGGCTTCTGTTCCTCCTCCTTTTGCTCAACCTGAAGCTTAGCCTCTTCAACAGCAGCCGGGGCAGGCTCCTCCGCCTTGGCCTCAGCAACAGGCTCAGGCTCAGCCTCAGCCTCAGGGGTCTCCTCGACGGCCATAGGCTCCTCAGCCGGCTTCTGCTCTTCAGCCTTGGGCTCCTCAACGACAGGAGCCGGAGCGGGGGCCTCGACGGGGGCGGGGACGGCCTCCTCCTGCCTAGGCGCCTCCTTAGCCGCCTTCTTCTCCTCAACAGGAGGTTCAGGAGCAGGGGTCTCATCCTTAACAGTCGCCGCAGGTTCGCTCGGCTTCTCCTCTTCCTCCTTCACCTCAGCAGCAATAGGAGCGGCAGCGGGCTCGGCGGGCTTCGGTTCCTCAACGGCCTTTTCCTCAACAGCAGCAGCCGGGGTAGTTTCGACAGGTTTCTCCTCCTCGACAGCAGCCGGGGCTTCCTTCTCGGCCGACTTCTCAGCCTCAGCCTCAGCTTTCTTGGGCTCCTCAACAGCCGGAACCGAAGCCGGGGCGGGGGTCTCCTCCGCCTTCATATTCTCAACAAGGGCAGCGGGGATGCTCTCCTCAGGCTTAGCCTCAACGGGCTTCTCCTCAGCCTCAGGCTCCTCAGCGGCCTTCTCTTCCGCAACAACATGAGCAGGAGCGGGAGTCTCATCAGCAGCAGGGGCCGGTTCGCTGCTGGGTTTCTCCTCCTGGGTAGTGGTGGTGGCAGATTTCTCCTCGACAACTGCCTTCTCCTCGGTCTTGGGTTCCACAACAGTCCTCTCGTCGGCAGCAACAGGGGCCGGAGCAACAGGAGCGAGAGTATCCTCAGCCTTTTCGGTAGCAGTGGTTGCGGTTTCCTCGGATTTGCTAGCGGACTCCTCAGGGGCGGCCTTCACTTCAAGCTTGGTCTCCTCGACCGCCTTCTCCTGAGCGGCGGTAGGCTGGGGCTCAGGCTCGCTGGGCTTCTCCTGTTGCTGGATAGCAACCTCAGCGGCGGCCATAGCCTCGGGTTCAACTGCGTTCTTCTCCACGACAGCAGCCGGAGCATTTTCAATCTCAACAGCAGCTGCAGCCGGGAAGTACGGCTGATCAGCTTTCCAAATGTCCATATGAGAGTAGTGATGATGATGATGATGGTCATGATGATGGTGTTTTTTGCTCTTTTTGTGATGCTTGTGGTGCTTACTCTTCTTTTCGCTGCTCGTGCTGGCAACGATGGGCTCCTCAGATATGGGCAGCTGGCGGGGCGTGGGCTCAAGATGGGAGATGATATCCGGGCTCTTGCCGACGACGACGTACGAAGCTGGGCAGGAGTCAGAAATTTTTCATGAATTTTTTTTCTAATCAAAAACAAGTGCCTTGCTGTTTACTCACCTGATCTGGGGCTAACAGGCGATTCTACCTCAGGCACATTGCCGGTGTCGTAGGTAACCTCCTCGTCCGAGGGCGAATGGAAATACTGCACGGCACCATATTGAGCAATCTGAACATTACCAAACTCCGCGAATTGGATGTTGTCATAAGAGGCCTGGGCCCAAGTAGGGTTCGTCCGGGCAGGATCGAACTCGACATGGTCTTCTTGGTGTGGTGGTTGAAAATCAGAATGTGAATATGGTGGGAAGCTCATACTTGTGGGGTGGCGACCTCAGAGGCCTGGAGGGAGGAATGCTCGACCGCAGCAGGGACCTGGGTGCTGATGCAGTTCTTATTATTCTCCATGCAGAAGTGAGAGGGAAAAAAAAATCACACAAAAGCAGCGCTGACGGCTCTGATGGGCTGGCTGCGCGCGGCGCTAACGGGTGCTGTTCTGTCGCTTTTAGGGGCGGGGCAACGTCTGTTTTTCTGATTGATTGATGACGGAGTCTCGGGAAGCTGCAGGAGGAACGGGGTTCTAGGGCTTGTTCAGACTCGTTCTCTGGGCTCTGTGAGCGATGCCTAGGGCTTCCAAGACGGCAGAACGATGGTCGAAACGGCTCCTTCGATGCGTATGATGCGTCTGAGTGGAGTCGTTGGGCTGTGGCACGTAGCTAGCTGGCCAGTCGCTGAAGGAAAAAGGAATGGAGATGCAGGTGAAAATAAACAGTACAATGTACAATGGATAAGGTAAGGTAGCAGATAGCAGGTAAGGTAGGTGAGGGGTGACGTGAGGGGCTTGGAATAGGTATTAGGTCAGGTGTCAATGGATGTGTTTTTTTTATGTTTTTGTGTTCGACAGTGTGTAATTGGCGGTGATTGGGCGTTGAGTGATCGAAGATTGAGCGTGTAAGTGGGCGTTGATCGACGTAGGATACGTGAGTCCTGGAAAGAGAGAAGACACAACAGGATCATGGAGAGGCGGACGGCCCTGGGGTTTTGTTTTCTCTGTGGGGTGGTCTACGGATTGCGCTTCTACGGGACTTCCCCCGCTTCCATCCCTCGTATGGTTCACCCTGATCTCGACGTTCTGGCCTGTCTTGCCCGTTTTGCCCGTAACGTCAACAGACCTCAATTTTGCGAAGCCCGGGGGCCGAGATCCGGAGACCGAGAATCTGGGATGATGGCACATTGGGTGGACAGGTTGGATCGTCAGCCTCAGGTGAGCCGGCGCGAGGGGCAGTGGCTAGCCGTGAGACACGAAAAGACGCAGCGCGGCCTGGATCGGGACTTGGCGGCAGGCGCGAATCCCACCGCGGCAGTAAGGTGCAACGAGCTCTCCTATGGCTTCCAAATGGAGCCAATGGCACCAAATGGCCCAATTGCCCATGCAATCCGTCACATTAATCTGCCCCAATCTGCCCAGAGGCCCCAGACCATGCCCAGATTGACCCAGGCCTGTCCTGCGTCGTGCATGCAACTACCCCACGTACACAGCGCACCAGCACGCACTCTGCACCCTGCGCAGTCGCTGCTGGTCGACGCGCGGGGTCTGATGAGGCTTGAAATTGAGTGGGCTATGTGGATCGACCGGACAGCATTGGCCCACCCGGCCGCGGTGGCGCCATGTCGGCGACGAGGGGTTGGTCGGCGTAGAGTCTTAGAATGGGGTTGGGGAAGGGACGAGCTACCCCAGCATCGAAGCACGTTTATCACGAAGGGCATCACTGGATTGGATCAACAAATTCGTCACAGCAGCCTAGTTGGCAGGAAGAGAGTGAAGTCCAATTACCGGACAGCAGGGTGCGCACACATAGCGCGAGTGACCCCAGATGCATGTTGATGAACGAGTGGCAATGGATTGAACGGACGAAGGCACGAGGGCGATGTGCATACGAGCACAGCATGCAGCAGCTTGGAGTGTGTGTTGGAGTGGGAGCTCGGGATTCCCAACCGAGCAGCGACCTCACAAGCGGCCTGGTGACACCTGGATGGAGGGAAACAATGCCATCCCCCATCATCCCTTCAGCCAACTCAACCTGGCAACCTAGCGTGCCTGTAGCTGAAACCGAATCCCGTCGACGACGAGGCCAGCCGATGCTGCGCTGCGGCACATTGACGGCCCAATCTGAATCTCAAAAACTGCCTGACAGCGACATCTGCCTTCCCGCGTCAACTGATTGACGGCAAACGACCGTCGGACCTGCTGATGGATGAGCGAATATCTATCAGATATCCGGTAGTCGTCGTTACGCCCAATTATTGGCTCGGGCGGACAATTGGCGAATTGGCACGACATTGGGCTGCCATGAAGCCACCATTTTCGTTGTCATTTTGCCCTCGCTGCCGTCTCAAGTCCCACCGTTACTCCGTTGACACCCTGACAGCTCCCAGCGCTTCCATTCCCGTTCCAGGCTTCCAGGCACCTTCCTGCTTCATGATGGATGGTCCATCGTCAGCTTCCCATCCTGCCAGTTTGCTGTTCGGTCAACAATTTTGCGAAAGCCCATGGGCGCCGACCGTCATGACCGCGGAGGACACCCGTCTCACATCCGTCCTTGCTCGGGCCATCGGCGATGGCAGCTCTGATCGGTCCGTGTCTGCAACAAACATCAAGACTTGTCCATCCAGATACAGACAGGACAAAAGCCAGACGAACCAATTCTCTCTATAGATATATACTACTCGGAATCCTTCACCGCCATTGTATGCGCTCAACTACCGATGACAGCATCTACACAGTCGATTCTTGCTTTCGCCGGCGATGATGGTCCCGTCAAACTCCATCCAAGCCTGCCATCTCTTGCTGTAGCTGCAGCGCAGTGTGCATGGTGCTACGGTTGGTCGCGAAGGGTTTGCTACGTGGTTGGCCGCTGCTGGTCCGCCACTCAAGGTGCAACACGGCGGGACTAACCGCAACCAAGCTAGCGACGACGGGTCCATCCAATGTGGGGCACACCTGGGCAGACAAGGGTCTCATTTTCTATCCGAAGTCTGGGCACGCTCTCCGTGCTACACTACGGAAGTATAGATCGCAAAGCCAAAAAGTTTGGATGCCCAAACACCATGCTGAATAAATTTTGGCTCGAAGTGATTGTAACCGGCGGCTGCTGCAGATGAGGCATTATCACCAGCATGGAAAGATACGGCCGGTAGAGACAGCCGAGCAGCCAACATCTCCCTCAACAACCTGTTAGCACAGGGACTTTGGGCGCCGACCGTCCGCCACCCACGAATGGCGCTGGTCCATGGCCCACGCGAAGTTCCGCGCTAACGATCGACAAAAGAACGTTGGTCTTGGCCCTTGGCGTCAGCTTGGCTTGGGCTGGACGTTATTTTTTTTCAGCATACAGCACACCACTTCATCAGGTTAGGCTCCACGTTTTCAATCCCAGCGTTACCACCACGCCGGCTGCCCCCGTTGGCGTTGCGTTTTTGGCAGCTTTTCCCCACAGAGATCCACGAGCTTGCCATCCCACCTCTCGAAATCCTCAGATGACGCTGATGAGATGCAGCATTTCCCTCGAGCCATTCCCATCCGCCTCATCTGGCCCGAGATAGCCATGCTGCCCTAAGGGCCACTTAGCACGATCTGCTAATGCCACGACGCACAAAGTCATGCATTTTTCCAGAGCTTCTAGCATTTCCTATTATTCTCGATGCGCGACAGATGTGCAGAACACGCTGGCAGATGGGAATGCCGTGCAGACTGAAGATAGATCTCGGTCATCGGCGTCAGCCCGATCTCGACGTGATGTCCGTTGATACCGGTCGTTACGGTCCGTAACACGTAGCTCACAGCTCTGCCAAGCTTCCACACCCCGCACGGCGTGGGGTTTCCGTACGGTAATTTACAGATAATCGGTAATGGGGAGTAACGAGAATCTTGGCTATCGCGGATCTGGCGCCCATCGCCGAGAAAGCCGCCTGATCGCAGACCAGATACCTGATAACAGCATGATTGATGACATGTACTAATATTAAGAACGCTAAAAGTGACTCGATGGGAAATTATAGAAACGCCAATACCTCGGTGCTCCTTTTCCTCACCCCCGAACTAACCTTCCTTTTGCCCCTCAGAATCGCAACGGTTCTCCAATCAATTCCGATCACGAAAATAAAGCAGAAAACAAAACTTGGTAATCAAGCTGCGAGGTTGGAGCCCGAGCGCGAGGATGAGGGGGAGGAAGCTGGGCTGGGTTCTCGGCACGCCAGCCTCTCCACCCTAGCGTTTCCCCCAACGTCGAAGCTTGTTTTTGCCGATCACGTCTTCTGCTGCACTGCGGCAGAACCAGGGGTCATCAACCATTTTTGGGCATGGAGACGCCAAAGCGCTTGATAGACGAATCCCCAAAACAACTTTGTCAACCCAATTACTACCTCAAGACAAAAAGCGGTGTGAATTGCCCCCCCCCCTCACTTAGTCTTTGTGTTCTCTTCGGCAACGCAAGACTGTCACAGCGCACTATGCCCCGAGTAAAACCATTTCGGGACGTCGATGGCAAGGAGGGGCAGCAAGATTGACCACAACACATTCCCCCACCGTTTCGATGACGCAAATGTGGGGCCTACAACGAGGTGAGGCTGCGAGGCTGAAAACGGTGGCAGGTGGACGGCAGGTGAAAAGACGACTATCAAGAGAAGTAGTGTAAAAAGGCAACTTGATACTTTAGGTGCTGCATCACGTGTAAAAACAACAATTCATGCCTACCTACGCCCAAGTTTACCCATCGTCATGAAACCAAGCATCTGTAAGTGTTGTCCCGCATGAGCGAACTCTCCATTCATCCATCAACCCGGCGGCCAGCTCGTTCAATCCCCTCGCTTCCTGACGTGTGTAGTACCTAGGTAGTGTGTTGCGTTCGTGTGTGTGTGTGTGTGTGTGTGTGTGTATACATCGAAAAATCCTGACAACATGATAATGAAAATGAAAATCTCAGAACGCCAACCCCATCCATCCCCATCGCTTCAATGAGGACAAATAACCACGAGAGCGAAAAGTCAGCAGAAATGTTAGGTTAGGTAGGTAGGTAGAGAAGGGAGTAGAAAACCGCATAGTGGAGCGATGGTGACGTGAGAGGCACCCCACCGGCACCTTCCCCTGGCCCGGCCGGCGCCTGTCATGCGAGCCGAGTTAAGCATCTGCGCCGGCTGACACCTGATTCTAATACAACATCACGGGCGAGAATCAGACACAGGCCCGCCGGATGGAAGCTAGCATAGAACGTTCTATCCCCGGCGCCGGCATATGCAAAAGACACCAGGTAAGTCCCGGTGGGCGCCGAACGGCCCGATGGGGACGGTCGAGAGACGAACTGCATGCAGGACAGGACAGGCTCCAGCTTTCCCCCTGCCAAGCCTGCACAGCCTCCGTCCATCCCCGGAGCTCACAACTCAAATCGCCATTTCGGCCTGCAGTTTCCTGAGCTCGGCTTCTTCGTCGTCTTCCTCGACGGCCGGAGCCTTGCCTTTGACTGTTGATATGAAACAGGTTTTGTCAGCAACCTCTGCCCCGAATATGATGATAGCCGTGATAAGCACTCACGTTCTCCGTTCGCCACTTCGGGCAGCTTCTGAGCCGGTACGGTGCCCGTCTTGAGCATCTTCTCCTCCAAATCCTGCTGCTGCAGGGCCTCGAGCTCCTCTTCTAGCTCTCCCTCGTCCACCTGCGGGCCAATGGCAATACTGCTCATCGCCTGCGAGATCTCCTCGTTGAAACGGTTGTGCTCTTGCAGTATGTCCCTGTTCCAAGGTCAGTCCAGGTCATCCCCCCAAACCAACAAGATATGGAAACACGTACATGGTCACTTCGACCTTTTCCGGCGTGAGCTTGCCGTGTATTGACTTCATGGCTTCGCTGGCGCGCTGCATGGCCAGGAAAGTCTCCTGGTTGATGTTGGCTGTCTCGATTGCATTCATCTGCTGCTCAATAGTCGCGATGTGGTTTAGCGTTTGCTCGAGGTTATGTTCATGGATCTTCTTTCGTCGAAGCGCGGCTTTCGCAGCTGTATCAACAAGATCGGGTCAGCATGTCCTCTCGTTGGCGGCCGTCAAAGGGGAGGAAGGGTGGATATCCATGCCGCCCGGGGAGCCAACAACCTACCGGCCTTGTTGGTGTTCACATTTTTCCTCGCGATCTGCTCCTGCTCCTCGATCTGACGCATAAGGTGCTGCTCGCGCTTCTGTAGCATGTCGAGTTGCGTCCGCAGATCGAGGATGACATTCTTCGGGGTGTCTTTCCGCTTCTGCGAACCACCACCGAACCAGCTCCAGATTCCTGACATGGCAGCGGGCTGTCTAGTCTAGATTCTAGGATAGATAGACGTGATAGTAAAAGAGGTTGTCGATGAGCGGAGACCTGAGTCGCCTCCGCGATGGCTGGCTAGCAGAAGGATCCTGCGGGCAGTAGTTGGCGGTGCAGGTGATGGTGAGTCTTTGCAGATGACGCGTCCTGATACCAACCGTTTGGCGGGGTTGACCTAACGTCAGGCAACTGGCAAGGTTGACGGAGGGGCCCAATGGTAGAGTGGCCAGACGCAAGCAGGAAACGGGACTGGCTGAGTGACAAAGTATTTGGACGTCGTTCTACAAGATCTCGCTGGCAAAAGGTGCCGATGAGACGTAGGAAAATCGAGCAAGGCAACCTATCGCGGAAGGTTGACAGATGCAAGGCGTTGTCAGCACCCAGACCGTCCTCGCAGCACAGGATGATCACCGGGCGACGGCGACTGCGAGCGGGTCTCGGTGCGGGGCCGTGCACGAGCCGTTCTCCACTTTAATCCCGAAGATAACCCGCCTTCGGTCTCATGTTATATCACGTGATGTCGCGATAAGGACGTGCTTCTGCCTGGAGATGACGTAGAGTTTCTGAAGAAAACCCTAAGCATTCAATCTTGCCCCAGTGTTTTGGGACGTTGTTGTAGCGAGGTCTTACCAGACTGAATCGTTGACGTTCTGATCTCTCACGGATAAAGTGCCGTCTCTCGTAACGGTCAGGTGGTCGCCTATGGCAACGACCAGTTGAAGATGGTGTGTTCAATTAACACAATCGAAGTTGTACGTATTTCAAAGATTCTCCCAGTTTAAAAAGACATCATCCATTGACTTCCCAGTGTCATAAGAGTGAGCAGAATTTCAATTAGAAAACATGCATTCGGTTCAGAAAGTCAGTATTCAACCTGACCTTCGTGGTGCCCAACTTGTCCTCCTCCCCCATCTCCGAAAGCGATCAGTCGGCGAGAAAGTTCGCTTCCTAGGCTGGTAGGTCTGACAGTTCTGATTACTTATGAATCCAAATCTTGACTAACCCCTCCCCTACCCAGTGTCATGGGCTATGATCCAACCACCGCCACGCTTACCTTGGAGCATGACGTGCACCCGGTTACCTCCAAGGCAGGCAGCCCCATGAAGACGATCGCTCGAGTAGACGCCCACCTGGTCCTTGACTGCTTATATTGGGATAAAGTGCGCGTCGGCGAGTGGCTCAACGTGCTGGGCTACGTTGAAAAACACAAGATCGAAGGGGGCAAGTTTGGCCAAGAATATTTGCCCGTTAAGGAACAGCCCCAATATCAACCTGCTCTGTTCGTTGTCAACATCCAAGCCACGTACATCTGGTCCACGGGACCAATGGACATTGACCGGTACGTGCAGACGGTTCGGGTTCTGGAGGCTGAATTAAGCGGGTGAAGATGGGATGAGCTGTTTGGAAGTAAGGTCGGGGTGAGGTACCATATTAATACCTACCGACTGCTCTTCATCTCAGCAATTCCCAGCTGTTCTGTCAAGCTCGCTTGATCACCGAGCTCCACAAGGGGCAACCCATCTTCTTGACCCAAGGCCCGGCCCGTGTGCCATTGGCAGGCCACAGATCATGCAACTAGGTGGGCACTGATATCCACCTAGTTCAGCCGTGGCGGAGGACGACTGTTCGCCGATGCATCCTCAGTGGCAGTCGCCCTGTTCAGAACTCGGTCCACGGGACATTCACCAAGACAAGACGCTTTCATGTCTCCATAATCCAGGTGATTTAAGAAGCCAGCCGAGCCTGTGCCAGGTATATCAAAGCTGTTTCTGGACATCTTTACCAACAGCTATTTTGGGCCACATCAGTCAGACGCCCAAGAGCACTCAGGATAAGATCTTAGAGGGACAGAGGTTAAGTTTATCGTCTTCTCTGGCCTCAGAAATGTCACCAATGGGTAAACTATAGCCCCCTTTGCCGATTACACTCGTATACTGTTCATTAAACAAGCCATGACTGCGAAGCCAATGTTATGCCCAGGCGGCGTGCAACATGTCCATCTAATACAGCCTACTTCAACACCATCTCTCCCAAGGCTCTCTCCACTTAACCCCCAGTATCTCAAAGATCCTCTTCTCATCCCGTCCCTCGACCAATTCCCCCCCTGTAACTTTCACGCTTCCCTTTTTCCTCATAACCTCCTTATACAACCCCCTCTGGTTCAACCTCATCCCCTTCTTAGCCGCCAACAACCGCATGCTCCGATTAAACATTTCATTCCCTGTGAAGTAGATAAGCGCCGCGCCGTACTCCGTTTCTGGCACCAGCAGAAAATCAATCCGCCTCCAAACCAGCGGATCCCTGCCTCCAGCTTCCTTTGGCAAAACACAGCACCCGTGCCATTTACTCCCGGGCCCGTCTTTTCCCGGGCGATGGGTATGTAGCGCCGCGAGCGTCGCGACCAGGAAGCCCTTGCGCCCGAGCACCGTGATCAGGTCTTCAAGGAAGTGCACCAGCTCGCCATACGTGCGGGTGCCTTTCTTTGTGATAATGATGTCGATGTCCCCCGAGGAATCGGCGCCGCGGCGGTAGCTGCCGCCGACGAGCAGCTCGATATTCGGATCAATAGCTCCAGCTTCGCGACGTACGTATGCGAACAGGGCCTCGACTTCTGCACGGGGAATTCGGCTGTTAAGGTCGTCATAGTGCTCAATGCCGATGCGTTGGTTAGGCGTGAGGTCAGCCTTCTGACGCAAGTCTTCCAACGTGCGGAAGCCCTGCGTGATCCACTTGTTTGCCTGAGCGTTGCCAACGCCGTAAATCTTGAGAAATGTGGAAAGGATTTGGCCAGTCGGCTCATCATTAGCGTAGTCCAGACGCCGAAGACGGTTTGTTGAGACAATCTCTTCGATCTTGGCCGCAAGCCGGCTGCCAATATTGGGCAGACGAGCAGCTTCCTCAGCGGTGCAGATCTCGACTGTTTGTCTTCGGAGGGTATTGATCGCTTTACGGTAGGCTATGCTCCGCCAGCGGTCGTTGATGCGTGTGTAATAGTCGCACATGGCCTGAAGGACTTCAATCGTCCGGGCATTGGGGTTCTGAGAGTCTGTTGACTTGTCTTTTGTCCCACCCCGACTGCAGGCGAAACGGTCGGCGAAGGATATCTCCTGTCCCCCGAGGCATGTTTTCACCGGTGCTCGTTTTTGTGCTCGCTCCCCATCAGATGGTTCTGAGAGTTCAAAATCCGGTACGGCTTCTGGGCTATCATTGATCGACTGAACATCATCTTCTTCGGGATCGAGAGGAAGATCTTTATACTGCTGTATAAGTTCAATATACTTGGAGAGTTCATCCTTGATCTCTGGCCCCGTTCTGGTTAGCTTTCTAGCGGCCGGCTCAGATGGACGAGATATCTCGGGTTTATATGTGGATGGTTGGTATAGTATGCTGTCAGGAGCTTGGTTCTGAACAGTAGCTTTTGTCTGTGCAAGCCTTGGTCGAATTGGGGATGACCAATCCGGGGATGTGATCTCTCCTTGAGGGGAAGACTCCCTCCTTCTCTTGGAGGACTTTGTCTCACGTACATCTAGTGAACGATCAGATGCCTGCGTAGAACATTGGTTGCGAGATAAAGACTCCTTCACAAGACGAGGAAACCCAGTGATTTTGTATCGCCTTTGGTCTGGGTTAAGTATTGTGCGGAACGAGATGCAGTCGAGGGGGTAGTCTTCATTGACTACAATCAATGACGCTGGGGGATGAGGCCCCAAAATACGTTCAATGTCCTTGTATTTCAATGCCTTGTCCACGATGACATGGCTCGCGGCGGTAAGTTGTCGGACCCATTGGGCACCATGTTCCTGGGCTCTTGTGATGCGTAGCTTGCGCGCAGGAGCTATGTCATTGTCCGGGATGTAATAGAAACATAACCCAGTAAAGATCTGAGGTGCTTGATGTACTGCCTTTTGAGCAGCAGCTTGTCGCTTGCGCTTTCTCCCAGCGGTGCTGGGCAGTGGCGACTGTTCGCTCAGCGAAGGGGCCGGTATCTCAGGCATCGTCATGCTCCGGCGAAGGCCTGCCCGCGTAGGTTGTGTAATGTCCGGAACTGAAGTCTCTTCTATGGTTTGAAATGAGCTTTCCAGAGTTGTCGGGATTCTGACTGCGAGAGGTCGATTCCCCAGGGCACCCTCAATGACTCGTGCTCCTGGTGTAGCTGTTTGCGCCGAGTGTTTGGCCGTTATGCTCTTTGATCGCGACAATTCTGGATCCTCTTGGTCTTTTCCCTTCTGCTTCTTCGGGAACGTAAGCTTCGCTTGAGACTTGAAAAAGGCTCGGCTCTGTTCGCGATACTTTAATTCCTTGGGACTGAGCTCATCATCACTATCACGAATCACATCAAGAGCCTGTAGCTGGGCAAAAAATGCCTCTTTTTCATCCAAGGTAGGAGATCTCATTGTTTCATATGAAAGTGCTTGTTGCAAGTCAAAATAAAACTGGATAACTGAATTCTTGTGCTTAATCCAAAGTCCAGTCGGAGTGCATCCGATGCTGCGGCAGCCGTAACAGTACCAGGAGCTCCTTCAGATTGACCCGACATCTTAAATAGGTTTGCGATCCCATATCAATCAAACTAACATCCACTCCTCTGGTCACTGGCTCGCCGATAGTGTGGCTGCCTAGTGTTGTGTCACCTCTCGGCAATAACGCGCCAGTGGTCGAGGGCCGTGTTGCGGACCGGAAAATCGACTTCCAGAGATTCGCAGAAGCGCGAGAAGAGGGGCAGTAAATGCCGCGAAACTGACACGATTGCACGTGACAAGTTTACCCTCCCCATCGATGGCACCATTTCGGTTTTCGTTTGGATTGGTTCGCTTCTAACGCCGTTTCAGCATCCGCAGGCAGGGGCTCAGGGGTCCACAGTCCCAGAGCCTTGCTGTCACTGTCTTGCTCCACTGTCCCTCTTGCCCCTTTCCCCTGTTTTCATCCTGTCCTGACACATCAACCCGCGCTCGACCTGAGTTCAAACTTGTTTCCCTACTCATCTATCGACAATTATACCATTCGCTACGGTATACATTGCCAAGAAGTATATAAGTCAGCCACTCTAATAATTATCGACTTTATAACGCTTGAAAACCGAGAGGGCTAGGCAAAGCTTCGCTCTCTGAGTAACCATGTCCAACCTCTTCTCCGGCATGTGAGTTACACCTGTGGCTCTTAAGAAATATGGCGCTACTACCTGAGATTGACTAGTCTTTGCTGTGATGGGCCATTTATCTATCCTCATTATCTCAGAGATAACTTGAATGTCATCCGTTCAGACACTGACATGTCATCAGCAACGCCCGGCTGCGGGGCGCCACAGCCAAGCATGCGGATAAGGACAAGGACTCGAAACCACCAGCCTCTCCCACAACGAAGGATGGGTTTCTTGCTTCTCCCATCTCAGTGAAGAAGAGCAAGTCGTCGAGCAATCTAGTTGTCTCCACAAAGCTGCCACCTCTGCCGACATCTCCCTCCCTTTCCCAGACCATCAGCCTTTCAGCCACTGGTGAGGAGATTTTAGCCTCATATCGCCTGCCCAAGCCATACCCGTTATGGCTCAACGCCAACTATGCAAAGCACATTGTGAAGGGCAACTTCATGACTCTTAGCGCACGGCCAAAAGTAGTTGAGCAGGGAGAATGGATCGCTCACCAAGGTGAGTTGTCAAAAAGTCCATAGATATCATATATAACATTGCTAACTGGCAGCAGTGGTTGAGCACTGGCGCAATCTCTGGAACTTCATTCAAGTTGTATATGCTAAAGAGCAGGATGGCAAGAGTATATGCAACATCAATACTTGTCCCAAGATGTCTGCTGGGCCGTATGTGTCCGCCTTCTCTCATCCATTGGAAGCTCACATCGTACTGACAAACACAGCAACCATTCATACACATGGCTGAACAGCCGCTACGAACCCATCGAATTGCCCGCCCATGAATACATGCAGCTCATGCAGCGCTGGATCTCGGGCAAGATCGACGACCAGAAGCTCTTTCCGACCGATCCGCAGACGGTTTCGTACGCCCCGAACCCAAGCATCGCCAACACCACCCTCCTGACTGGTGGAGATGAATGGATCGGCAAGCGCAGCGGCTTTCCCAAAGATTTTGCCAGCATCTGCCAAACTATATTCCTGCAGATGTTCCGTGTCTATGCTCATCTTTATTGGGCCCACTTCGTCGACCCCTTCTACCACCTAAACTTGGAGAAGCAGCTCAACAGTTGCTTCTGCCACTTCATCCTGACCGCGACCACTCTCGACATGCTCAAGCCATCGGCGCTGGAGCCCATGCAGCCTCTGATCGACCTATGGGCGGCCAATGGCACTTTCCCGCCAGATTCCAAAGCTTACGAGTATGCAAATCTGAAGGCGGGCAACCGTCTGTTGCAGCTGGCAGGCCTGGCTTGATAATGTGTTTTCAAGGACGTATTGGGATGGGTATATTGCAAGTTGATGTGACAGGTACATAGGGTAATGCGATTTACATCACCATGGAGTTTGGGTGTTTTATGGGAATGGGATGATATATGCTATCAGTGGTTTCTATGGCAGAATTGAGCAATGTACTCCCGGGTTGGTGCAAGATGATAGACATTAGCCATATCATGCTATATGTGCTCTGTGATGTGTTTGTACTGCCTGTATGGGAGCTTACTGGTAGACCTTCACAAGTTTACATGGCTATGTGCCAAACACGTACGCAATTTGTTGTCATTTCTTGAAGCAATTATCTTTCTAGTTTAAAGTCACTCAAACCTTTTGTTTCCATTTATTAAGTGCCATATGTAAAAGAAGTTCAACATATGTATTTGAAACAATGACCCTCCTTTAACAGGGTCACTGAACTTGTGATGGCGGGGCACTCTCCCCACATTCGCTTATCGGGGTTGTCTGGGAATTTTCGACCCAAATTCTTTGCGCCTGGAAGCCCAAAAGTCCAGACCAGCGCCGACACACCATTTCATTGACTTTTTCTTTCCTCCCTGACCCCCCCCGCAAGAGTCTCTGTCTCTCTACAATTCTCTTCCCTCCCACCATAAGTGTCTTTCTCCATTCGCGCACCCATCGCGATCAGTTCTGCTTGCCCCGCACTGCTTTTTACCCAACACCCAACAATGACCCAGGTGGTCGACGATTCGATGGACATTGAAGTCGCCGAGAGTAAGCTCAAGGCGCTTGACCATGCAGAGCAGCACTATTTCAACAGGTAAGAAACAACATGTGATGTGTATTCCTGCAATTGCATACCTTGCTAACATCCTACACTACAGCTACAATCACCATGGTGAGACAATGACCTTTGTTTCAGTGACAATGCCTTCGTTTGATCAGTCTGCTAACTTCCTCTTGCGCGTGCGCACAGGCATCCATGAGGAAATGTTGGTGTGTACATCTCGAAATACCCGCAAAGCTGGAAGAATTAGGTTGGCTGACTGGGTACGCCCATACAGAAAGATGAGGTCCGGACACGGTCGTACATGAACGCCATCCTGCAGAATAAGCATCTGTTCAAGGACAAGATTGTTCTCGATGTTGGCTGCGGCACTGGCATCCTGTCCATGTATGCTCTTCTACACTCTCTTGAGGGAGAACAGACCTCTGACAACTCTACGCACTTCTAGGTTCGCTGCGAAGGCTGGTGCCAAGCATGTCATTGGCGTTGACATGTCGACCATTATCTTCAAGGCCCGCGAGATCGTCAAGATCAATGGTCTAGCCGACAAGATTACCCTGATCCAGGGAAAGATGGAGGAGATTGAGATGCCGTTTGAGAAGGTCGACATCATCATTTCGGAGTGGATGGGCTATTTTCTCCTGTACGAGAGCATGCTCGACACTGTTCTCTATGCCCGTGACCGGTACCTGAAGAAGGATGGTCTCATCTTCCCCGATAAGGCCACCATCTTCATTGCTGGTATCGAGGATGGCGAGTACAAGGAGGAGAAGATCGGCTGTATGTCCCTTTCCCATTCTCGCTATGCAGCTCAGTTACTGACCCTACTCCCTAGTCTGGGATAACGTCTACGGCTTCGACTACACCCCCCTCAAGGAGACAGCCCTTGCTGAGCCCCTCGTCGACACCGTCGAGATGAAGGCGGTGGTTACCGATCCCGCCCAAGTCCTGACCCTGGATCTCTACACGGTCAAGCCGTCCGATCTCTCCTTCAGCTGCCCCTTCGACCTGGTTGCTAGGCGCAATGACTTCATCCACGCGCTGGTGGCATGGTTCGATATCGAGTTCTCGGCGTGCCACAAGCCGATCCGCTTCTCGACGGGCCCACACACCAAGTACACACACTGGAAGCAGACCGTCTTCTACCTGCGCGACGTCCTCACGGTCGAGCAGGGTGAGAGGATTGAGTGCTCGCTACACAACCGGCCCAATGACAAGAACAAGCGCGACCTCGATATCAAGATTGAGTACCGCCTTGATACCCAGGATCCCACCCGCCAGGCCGAGGGTGTCTGCACCTACAAGATGTGCTGAGTGGTTCTCATCCAACTGTTCTGCCCTCCTAGTTCCCTGCCTTGCTTGTTGTTGTCCCCTCTCCTGCGCGGGACTTGGTTAGTCTGGCGTCGGTCATATTACTCACCAACTGCTGCTAATATTGCCCGAACTCTGCACACATCACGACATGTCACCACCTGAGAGAGAAGCCATTTGGAAGTACAAAAGCATCATTTTGCTTCTGAGACCATGCTGGGAGGGTGGGTGGTAGGAAGGCGGGCAGGTACATATGACGTAATGGAATTCGTCTCAGCATCAACCAAGTGGAGGGATGGCTACTAGAAGGGTCAGGTTGAGTCACTTATCCTTACCACGTACCTAGCGAGCAAGCGAGGGTTGAGGGCTCGCTTTCGGACGGTCTTTGGGTCAGCCGTCGTCCTCAGCATCCTCCACCGTTTGTTTGCTGAAACAGGAAATTTTCAACGGCCCCATATACAAAGCAGAAAGGGTGGAAACCGAAAGATTTGGTTGCGGTTGTAGCGTAGCAGGGCGTGCTACAGCTCCCATATGCCATGATTTTTTTACATAGGGGAACCTACCTACTTCACTTGACTAGGTTCGAGAGAGGAGTGGCTAGCGTCGTCGTCTTCGTGTGATGGATACCCCAACAATCGAGACAGACAGAACTGTGTTTCTACCTAATCAACGCAGTTTGTTAACGCAGTGCTTAGTGGTTTATTTGTGCGGTGACTGTTTTGTTATATTTGGTGTGTTACGATGAAATGAAGACATAAATGGATCGTCTCACCAGGTCTTGTCTGAGCCTTATCTACAACCATTACTGCTTGGGCACGTTTCATTGGTAAGAGGTAACACAGTTAAAGACCTGAACTCAAAAGTGACACCGTCAGGGAGATTTTCATTTCAACGACGACGTAACGCCTCGCTCCCGTGCTATTTACACTCAGCACGCTGCCCTCGCTCCACAACACCCTTTATCCCTTCCAACTCTATTCCCATCATCCAACCCCTGAAACAAAAGGGAAATACTTTGCTCATCAGTCGTTCGTTATCGTCATGGTCATCTCATCATGATCCATTGTTTTGTTTCGCGTTTTTTTTTTCGACACAAGTTGTCCTTTCGATGTTTTTGCCTTTTTTGATTATTCCCAACTTTTCCCTGCTCTTTCATGAGCAACTCCCATAGATCATTTCAATATATTTTTTTTCCTATTCTTTTTTTTGGCCTTTCCATATCCCAGATGCATTCGACTGATGAGTCGTAGAGAAAGGAGTGATATTCTCCGCGACGGTGTGACAGTACTCTGACAGAAACCTGACCGAATTAAAAGGCGAAATCGGTGGTAAGAAAGGACTGAAACCCAAACATCAAAGGATCTTGGGTGGAACACCCAAGATGCAGGCTCAATCGCACTCATCCCACTTACCCCACTTATATTCATCCCACTTATCCTCAGCCCACTCATCCCAGTCAACCTCACCGTTGGTGAGGTATTTCGGCTCCTTGTAGATCCTGTCCACGTTGATGCGTCGATAAGACGGGCTCAGCCGCCGCTCCCGCTCCTCATCCTCTTCGATCAACCAAAACAAGTGGTCCCAGTCCTGCAACCAGGGGTCCGACGGTGACAACGGCGGAGGAGCGCTAAAGGCTGCTAAAGACACCCCGCCAGGGCAGTTGTAGTCACTGCGGCGGCTCCACTACTGCGCGCCATAGCGCTCGACAATACGAGCAACGCGTTCGGCCAGCTCGTTGGCCTCTGAGCGGGTAGCAGCTTCGGCGTAGACGCGGCAGGCATTCTCGGTGCCACTGGCGCGGGCGAAAGCGCGAGCATCCTTGTACTTCCTAACGACCTCGTCAATCTCGTCCTGGCAGCCTACAGGGGAGAGCAGGCGACGTTCAGCGTCAGTGGTGCGGAACAGGTCCTTGTTACCGACCTCGACGCGCACCAAACGATTAGGCAGGTCGGTGTACGTCATGGCCCAGTCACTCAGAGTCCAGTTCTTGTGGGCGAGGATCACCTCAACCAGGAGCATGTCGGAAATAGCATCACCGACTGTCTGGTTGATCAGGTCACCCAAAGCAGCAAGGGTATCGAGCGCATCCTTCTGAGCGGGAGACTGGGGCTCCTTGGTCTTGAAGGCACTAAGCGCATCAGAGGAGAAAAGCACCGTGCCGTGACCGTTGGCCTCGAAGTACACTCCAACGTCGAATCCCTGAGCCACGTGGTGGAGGTGCTTAACGCCAGTCGGTGTGCAGATCACGGGCAGCTTCAAGTGCTGAGTAATGTAGTTGGTGCTGGCACCGTTCGCGTAGGCGGTCTGGACAACGCCAATGCGGAGCTCGTCCTTCAAGCCAGCGCTCTCAACGAGGTCACCAATAAAAGAGGCAGCGAGAGAAGAAATGCGATCACCGTCGAGCATGACAAAGCCAGTCTCGGCATCCACATAGTAGTAGATGAGACGATCAGCATCGCCGTCCAGAGAGCAAGAGCGGACACCCGGCACAGGCTTCGGCGACGGGGGAGCACGCTGCTTGGTCTTGACGAAATCGGCACCGCACTGGGAACGTCAGCATGCTGGACACTCGTGGGATTAATGTCAAAACATACGTCAAGGTTGAGAACTTCGGGACGAAGAACATCATCGTTGACAATCTTGACGTGGAAGCCGGTCTTATCCTTGGGGATATACTTCAAAAGCTCAGCCAGCTTCGGACCACCGACGCCATTGGCGCAGTCAACAATGAGATTGCCCTGGACACGGCGGCCCCTCAAGGCACGAACAAAAGCCTCGGCCAGCTTCTCATAGTACCCAGCCTCGCTGACCTTACCATACGAGAGTGGGGTGCCCTCGGTATTGGTAGCACGAACCAAGTAGTGCAGCTGCGGGGTAGTCAGGAGCTTGTAGTCGACAAACTCGGTGTTGGTAGCCTGCAGAGCATCGGCAAGGGCAGCAACAAGCTTGTGGCCGGAAGGACGGGTGTCACGGCCATAGATAACCTTAGCAGGAGCGCTGAGATCGATCTTAAGGTCCACAGCGAGCTTGTTGTAAATGGCAGCGAGTTCATCATCGCTGCTGGCGTTAACCAGGGTGGTCGCATGGCGCTCCCAGTCCTGCTCGAGCATGTCCCCCATAGGGTCAACGATCTTGACACCATTATCAGCTGCCGGATTGTGACTGGCTGTGACCATGACACCGATAGTTTGACCGCCAAGCTTGCGACTGCGCAGCGAGGCCAGAAGACCGACCCGGAAGGTGACGGCCTCCAGCAGATCGGCTTTCATGCGAAAGCCAGCAGTGCCATAGGTGTACTGCTTGCCATCTCCGAGCGAGACCAGAGGATGCTTGGCCGAGGCGGCCTTGATGTTCTCGTCGATGGAAGCCATGTCTGCTAGTCGGCGACTAAATGTGGGCTGGAAAGAACCCGGTGGTCGATCAGCGATCGTGAGTCGGTCGGTCTAGGGTGCTGTGCTTGGCCCAATGTTGGGCTGAAGGTGCGGTGTAGGTATTGAAAGGTTCAAGAAAGGGGGAGGAGAAGAAGCGGTCGGAGAGAGCCCGGCAGCTGGTGAGATGAGCCTGGAGGGTGAAAGCAGTTTAAGCTTAAGGCTCCCGTGCCCAGATAAAGTTGGGGAGAAAGGACCCTAAATCCTGACCTAAATTGCCCAATCCCAAAATTGCGGGGCCCGCCGACTGATGATTGCGCAAATCACTCAACAGCACCAAAAATCAGAAAAACAAAACAAAAAGAAGGAAAGACACGAGCCTAAGACAGCAGCAGACCCGCTGGGGACAGGAACGGCAGGAACACTCGGTTGCCCCGCGCTGGTGAGGTGCTTCGAGCCAGCTTTGCGAGGGCAGGCTTGGGTGGGGAACTCCTTTCCGGCACGGGTAGCAGTTGAGCAGGGCGGGCAGCAAGGCTCGACAACATGTGGGGGATCCATGCAGCTAGCTCCAAAACAGCCTAGCGGAACCCCCCACGCGCGTGCTGCAGACACGCTCATTTGCCGAGACGCGTTTATTGAATCGTCGTCTCTCTGGGAACGACGGACGGTCGCTGCCTTGAAAGTCAACAGTCAACAACAGGCTGCCGGAGGGTCATGACGCTATCATGCATCGCGACATCCTCGCTTGACATCGGTTCAACTCTACATCGCCGTTTGCTCTGCTTTGCTGGCATCCCTATCGATATTTTCTCGGAGAGTTGGCCGACTTGGTCGACGACCATTGGCGGCTTGTTGAATGCCTTGTTTCCGCAAGGCCTGCTATTAGATTTTATTTTGTCTTTAACTTCTCTCATTTTTGAGTGTTCTATTCTGTAAAGTGCTCTAATCAACTTGTTATCCAACATGCCAACTCAGTCCGATGAGGACTGTGCCAACCCTTTGCTTCTAAAATGGGTAAAGGAGTGGTGGGACATGGCCCGAGAGCGCAATACCAAGGGCATCATAACATACAAGCACGCCTATGACTCGCTCAAGGCCTGTCCGATCGCTTTCGAGCACCCAGCATCGCTGGTGCAATTGAGGGGCTTTGGCCCAAAACTATGCGAGCGCCTGACTGAAAAGCTCAGGCAGTACTGCGAAGAAAATGGCTTGCCTATGCCCCCTCATCCGATGACAAAGCGGAAGCGAGATCAGCGGACAGTACCCCCCGATCTCCTGAACGATGGTATCGACCAAGATGACGGAGCTCCGCAGCCCAAAAAGCGAAGGAAACAAAGGGCATATGTTCCAGCCTACCGGTCCGGTGCATATGCCATCCTCGTGGCCCTCTCCGGCATAGACCAGCATGCTGGGATGACCAAGTCTCAGTTGATTGAAGCAGCCCAGCCATACTGCGACGCATCCTTTACGACACCATCCGACCCGACGAAATTCTATACCGCATGGAATTCGATGAAAGTACTCCAGCAGAAAGAGCTTGTCTATGAGAAAGGCCGACCGCTGAAGAAGTATTGTTTGACGGATGAAGGCTGGGAGATTGCTATGAAAATTCGCGAGACGGATGTCCCGAAAGCTGGTAGTAACGGAACATCCGCCGGTGCGACATCTACTGCAACCTCCAGTGCTGCGGCAGCAAGCACATCAGCAAAGGCGACAGCGAGCTCATCGAAGAGCTTGTCAAACAGCGGGAGGACACCAGCAGTACTCTCAACAGTACCGAAATATGAGCCTCCGACCCTTCCGCCCAAACCCGAGGTTATTGACCTCGATGGAGACGATGAAGACATAAGGTCGGTAAAAAAAGAAGGCATGAGCGAGTATTTCAACGTCGTCAAAAACGGCACAACCGTCCCTACAGACTCCGAACTACCCCGATTCACCCCCATCCGGCTGATGCCTGGTACGTTCACAGTCGAACTACTCCTCGACGTGCGCGAAATCAGGGCTGTCTCAGACAGGGATTACATGCAACAAGAGCTAGCAAACTTGGGTGTAAAGACAACAGTCCGCTCTCTCGAATTGGGCGACGCCCTCTGGATAGCCCGCTGTAAACAGCCCGGGTGGCTCTCTAGGGAAGGCGCCGAGGGAGACGAGGTTGTATTGGACTGGATTGTTGAGCGTAAGCGTCTCGATGACTTGATTGAGTCTATCAAGGACGGGCGGTTCCACGAGCAAAAGTTTCGACTGCGCCGGTCTGGTATTCAGAACGTCATTTACATCGTGGAAGAGATTACCATGGATCCGACACACTTTCAGAAATATGAGGAAGCGGTCGAGTCGGCTATAGCGTCCATGCAGGTGGTTAACGGCTATTTTCTGAAGCGGACGCAAAAGATGGACGAAACGATTCGCTACTTGGCGGATATGACAAAGATGCTGAAGCAGCTCTATGAGAGCAAGCCCCTCCATGTAATACCGACTGCCGTTTTAACGACCAAGAACTACTTGCCACTGATGAAGCACCTGCGGCAGACACAACCATCCCTGAGTCACCACATCAGCTACCCAGCTTTTATGTCATTAGCATCGAAGTCTGAGAACATGATGCTTCGGGACCTGTTTCTGAAAATGCTCATGTGCACCAAGGGCTTGACAGGCGAAAAAGCGATTGAAATCCAAAAAGTCTGGAAGACGCCTTACAACTTCGTGAAGGCATTTGAGCGGTGTGGTCAAGGCGAGGATGGAAAGCAACGCAGAGAAGAAATGGTTATGACACGGTTGAGCCATCTTGTTGGGAGAAAGAAGATCTCCAAAGGTCTAAGCCAAATGATTTCGGCAACCTGGGGAGAGTAATTGGAAAGTATGATCATGTTAAAAGTACGCATGTATCTGTCGGCCTTAGAGCGACATACCCGAGAGTTCGAGAAGTATACACTTATACCCGATTCATCTAACTGCCCCCTCGCTGAGCATGGTAGGGGGCGTTACCTACCCGTGTGGAAAGTAAAAGAATCCTAAGGGCACAGGGCTCGTCTCGAGCAGGAGGCGGCTGCTCGCCCACCCTGGAGGGTTCTGGCCCATTCCTCTGGGCTAGGTAAAGGCGGTGGTTGTGTTTTATCTTCCTACAGATAATCTTCATTTGGGCCATATGCTCGAGCCTTTGCCCAGCACGGTGAGCTGGTTAGTGAGAATTTGTGTGCTCTTGGTAAACAGGGTATTTTTATCCCAAACAAAACCCATCCTTCACTTCCTCTCCGCCAACGCCTTCTCCACAGCTCTCTGAACCATTCTCTCCAACACCGTGCTGACGCCCCCCTCACCATTTTCCTTCTCCAACCCCTCCAAATACCCCATCAATCCCTTCTCAACATACTTTGCTGTCATATCCACTTCCACATTGACCGTCTGCCCGACTTCCTTCGCCGCCGTGACCACCCTCTCCTGCGTGTACGCAATCAACATGACCTCCCACCAACCCTCCTCATCATTCACTTTGGTCACCGTTAAACTGGCCCCATCGATCGCCACAAACCCCTTGAACACAACATACCTCAGCACTTCCCTATTCTTCGGCTGGAACCTGAACGTAACTGCATTCCCATCCGGCCGCTTATCGATTATCTCCGCCGTCGTGTCAACATGCCCCTGCACAAAGTGCCCGCCCATACGCGTGTCCGCGCGCACAGCCCGCTCAAGATTGACCCGCGAGCCCTGGGTCAGGTCGCCCAGATTCGTCAGGCGCAGCGTCTCGGGAGCAATGCCGACCGTGAACTGCGGCGCGGGGGTCACGGTAAAAGAAGTGACGGTCAGGCAGACACCATTGACGGCGATCGAATCGCCGAGGTGGCAGTCAGAGAGTAGGGTGGATTCCCTGGGCAAGGCGACGGTCAGGGAAGTCCCGCCGGTGGAGTCATTGGGGTTGAGCTCGGCGATGACTGAGAGGGGGGTTAACTAGGCTGCTATTTACTGAATGATATGGTTAATGAAAATGGCGACATACCGCCGATTTCTTCAACAATTCCTGTGAACATGGTGAACGGGAGAAGTGAGAGAAGCTGAGAGTGAAAGGTTGGGATTCAGAAGGCGAGTTTGGCTTTTCTTCCCAATATTTTCAAACCAGTACAAAGTTGAGCGCGCGTCAGTATCAAAATCTGCCTTCAATTGCAGCCAGATTTATGTGTCAGTGTATACCAGTAGCTGTGAAATAGAAGTGAGCGTCGGCGAGAAAGCTGACGGCTCCCGGCTCACCCCGCTCCCACTTTCAAGAGGCCCACTTGCCGCGGGACAACTGGAGCTCTATTCACTGTGCGGATAACACATTGGCTAACACGATGGAGGTTCCACGCAAGTCGCTGAAGACTGACTGACATCGAGGAGCAAACAAACGATTCACCGTGAAGCTGTATACATTTGGTACGAAACGTTACGAAATCAAGTTCAGATTCTATCCGCCGTAGTGAACACTAGTTTGGTTAATAGTCACAGTTCTCGGTACGTCATGTTGGATGACTCCCCCACCTAGGTCTCCTCAATGGAGGGAGTCTTGTAGCCCGAAACACAGCACATAGATATACACAGTCATATCTTTTGTTCCAGCAACATCAAATCCGTTTTCAAACCCACCCCATTCAAAGGATCCGAAGTGCAACAACGGCGGCGAAGAACATAACCAGGTCAATGGCAAGCCTTGTCTGGGTTCCAGCACCAGGCACCTCTGAAGATATGGGAGAGTGAGACTGAGATGCCGTGGTATGAATCTGACTGTGCTGAGGAGGTGTGGAGCTGTTAACTCCTAGAGCTCCAGAAGTGGGGCTGCAAGCGGAACTGCAATCGGTGATAGTGATTGTGGGAGTAAAGATAACGCTGACAGTGGTGACGCTCTCGGTTTCATCGCTCCCAGGGTGTTCAGTGCAGCTGGCGCTGGGGTCGACTACAGTTGTGGCAGTCTCGATGACAGTGGTTTCTGCGTCGTCAGTTGTTGTTGCCTCAGATGAGGTCGTCGTCGTAGTCGAAGTCGTGGACGTGCTGATGGTAGTGGATGGTTTGTTGAGAGCACAGTCGCAGACTAACAAGCAGTTAAAAGTAAGATCAACCAAAGGCTGGCAATCGATCTGGGGATGGTACGCTTACCCTTAGAAGAGCCATCAAGAACCTTCTGAACTTCGTCCGGCTGGCAGCTTGACTTAACGCAGCCGTCAACAACACTACGTAGCTTGTCTGCCTGACGGCACTGGCAAGCAATCATGTCGGAGCCAGTGCAGCCGAGGTTTGAGCCAGCTTCAATGAAGCATGGCTGCGCACAGAATGGGATGATTTTGAGTGCCAGAGCGGTGCAATTGGGCACATCACTATCGGTTGTGGCGCTGGGCGTGACCGCGGCAGAGGGAATTGGGTCTTGGGCCAGGACACCCGCGACCAGCAAAACTGTAGTTGCAACAAAAATATAGGTGGTTGGGACTTTCATGTTGATGGACTTTCAAGTTGTCTTGTTTTCTGAATTGAAGATCTCGTTCTGGCTGCACAGGTGAGAGATGGCTCGAAGAACTCTTCCAAGGCAGGGAGAGTCGGGTTTAAACGACAGCAAAGGTGATCAGGACTCCAGGCATCCACCACATGATTTGAATGACAATTCTCCTTTTTACGTTGCTCCTTCTGCTTTAGTAGGTTAACCCTTCTATCTTAAGACCCCGTATGCAGGTAAGCCTGCCATCCAGGAGAAACATGGAAGGAGAGACCAACAACGCGTCTCAGAGTTTGGCCATTCAAGGGCTTGAGCCTATCCAGCTCAGCCTCCTTGGGGACAAATCTCTCATGAGTGATAAACCATTTTCTGGTCTCAAATCTCCTGTGGTACGAGCATGTTTCGCTTCTAACTCTGGAAAGCCTCAAATCTTGTTATCTCATAAGGCAGTAAGAGTAAGGTGCTGGACCTGCCAACGTTGTCACTCTTCTTGAATTATCGCAAGCAGAGCCCCAAAACCGACACGTATCCGATGGGGAAAAAGGTTTAAGATCCCAGCTAATTTGGAGTCCACCATTTGGGAGCGTCGGGTCAACATGGCCGTTTGACTATGTCCCTAGTTATCTGTGGTTAGTGATATTAGGAACCCACCCTGAAAAATAAAGATTACCCTACCAATACTGCATGTGCGATATTCTCACCTAAGGTGTTGATATTCGCTAGTACGGGTGCTCCCATGCATCTCTCATGGGAAGAAAAACAGCATTCCCATGGAAAAGGTAGCGTGAGGCAACGCCGAGGTGCAAATACGAGTAATCTATCAGGAAGGTACCACGACGCCGAGTTCATGTGCTCGGCCGACAGATCTATAAGATCTGGAAGCTTGAATCAGGGGCCGAACGCCATGTTCCAGCCACATACATGGAAAGGTTTCCCGTGATCTTTACTCATGAGGAAATAAGCCTACCTTGGCTGTCTTCATACTAGACATAGACAGTTCTTCCCACCAGCATCATGATCCTTAAAGCCTAAAAGATGGATTGGACATTGGAATCAGATCGACACAGGGAGACAACATTAATCTCGAAATACCGATGTAGCCACTCCGGTTTCTTTGTGAGACCTCCAAATGATCCGATACTACTCCAACACCGACTTGCTGTCAAAGAGTAAGAAGCCCCCAAAACTCAACACCATTGACAACTGATTGAGATCGAGCTGGCTTCCTGGCAGATATGCACCACTGCAAATTATCAGAGGGGGAGCATACTCCAAGAATTAAGTTTATCTGATTTGGACCCTTGCCCGACGGCCCATTTGATAGGGGAAAGGGTTGCCAGCCATCCCCGCTTTCAGAATTGTACGCAACAGTGACCTCAGCTGATCGTTGGCCAATTGGATGGAGGACCAAACGTTGACAATTTCGATTCCCCTGAGTGCACCACATACGGCGGCTACATTCGGCCAACGCGGGGTCTAAAAGCACGTCTCCACGAGGCCACGGTATCACTAACCCTCGTGCGACCCCATCTTTCTTACGATCCTACACGCCTTGTTCTCCTGTGACGTACACCTTATTATTGTCAAATTTAACGGAGCACGACATACGAAGTATAACGTAGCCGATCATGGGCTCTGTTGCGGAAGACAAGTCTCACTCGGAGAAGCCAGTTACCGTGTTGGTCACAGGGTTTGGGGTACGTTCTTTGCCCAATGCCGTGATATCTTTTGAGTTGCCCCGTTTTTGGCGTCAAGGGCGTCGCGACAACCATCTCCTGACGGACTCAAAATCATTAAAATGAGACAAACTGACATGAAGAGGAATGACAACTGAGCCGCAACTAACTTTTCGAGTCACCAGCCCTTCAAGCAGGAGTACCCCGTCAACCCCTCATGGGAGATCACCCGCTCTCTTCCAGAGTGGCTTCCCCCTCTCCGCGCCAAGACCGCCAACGTCATAACCCCTTCCTCACACCACCCTGGCGCCAGCGCGGGACCCGGCTCCACTAGCACCACTCCGGCCCCGGCGCCGGTGGCCATTCCGCCAGTCCGCATCACCGTGCACCCAGAACCGATCCGTGTCAATTATACGGTCGTGCGGGACTTGGTGCCCAAGCTATGGAACAGTCAACAGACAGCTGATCCTCCAACAAGCCCAGAAGAGCCCGCTATCACACCTGGCGAAGGTGAAAAGCCCCAACCCACATCCACACCCGCCGAACCCTCGCAGCCTTCTCTACCGGCAGCCGGTCCGGGGCCGGACATCGTCCTGCACATCGGCATGGCCGGCCCACGCTTGACGTACGCGATTGAACGTCGTGGTCACCGCGACGGGTACCACATGCGCGACGTGGACGGCCAGCTGCTGCAGGACGACGAGCGACGAGCACGCGAGGGCAAGGATTGGGTGTGGGATGGTGTGCCGGCGGAGCTTCTGACGGCTTTTGATCCTGAAGATGTGCTGCGGAGGTGGAAGATGCATTGTCCTGTAAGTTCTTAAACTCCCCTTTTCATTTTCTTACCGAGGATTGACAATATGTGTAGAAACATCTGGAGTTGAGGGTCTCTGAGGATGCAGGACATTATCTCTGCGATTTTATCTATTTTTCTAGTCTGGCCCATCTGTACAAGACGGGCCGACGGCGGAATGTGATTTTCTTGCATGTGCCGTGTGATGCGTCGGAGCATATGGTAACTCTTGGGCGCGAGATAGTGTTGCAATTGATTCGCTCCATTGTTGAGAGCGAGTGGGCGAAACATGGAAAGATCATCAGAGAAGAGGAGAGCAAGCCGATGGAGGTATCAATTGAGATGTCATGACGATACGATACCTTGGATATGTCCTTTTTGATCAGATCAGATTATGGCAGTTCAGAGATCCAGTCATATTACAACCTATCATTCCCCCTCCTAACACCACTACCATTCCGTTGCTAATTTCCGGTATTAGTACACAAAGTAATCAAAACACGCAGTCTATGGGTATCATCTCCGATTCGATTTACCATCCATCATTATGTGCTTATCATTATCTTTCCTATCCCATTAAGTCTTTCTGCACTCTCACAGGCAGACTCTCCACCACATGTCCTGTCAACTGCAAGTGCCCGCAGAAGCTCGCAATCAACCGGTTTAATTCCTCCTTCGTCTTCTCCGGCGAGCTCATTCCCTGCATAACGAGTGGTGACGGCGGGGTGGGAATCGGAAGCTGGCTCAACGACTTCGGCGCAGGCATTTGCAACGGTATAATAAGCTCCTTGTCCTGTATGCCATGATTCATACTACTGCCCACACTCCCGGTGCGGATACCCCCCCGCTGCAATTTATACTCCGGCGATAGTTGGAGTTGGAGCTCTCGGTGCCGCATTCGCTGTTGTCTGGACTGGAGGATATGCTCTCTCTGTTGCTGTTGCATCATCCTGACGGCCCTCAGGGGAGAGCGCTCCGGCGTCGGAGGGGGTTCAGAGCTGATGCTGATACTATTTTCGGGTGAGAGGTGCTTTTCTTCACCGCCGTTCAAACTCTCACCCACGCCCACATCGGCGTCGATATAGATCGACGGTTCCCTCTCCCTTGTCGGCTGGCTCGGGTGCTCGTAGGAGTAGTCATTGTGTTGGTGAAGGGGGAGGTCAAAACCAAATGGAGTCTCGGCGCGGTCGGAGCTGATAGTCGAGGGGACCTCGGAGTGCGAAGTTGACGGGCGACTGTAGTTTGTATTCGCAGCAGAAAAGCGGTACGCAGAAGGATCGGGGTCGGGAGTGGCGTCGTCAAGGTCAATCAAACTCACGGCGGAGAAGCGGTTTTCGGCAGCCGGGGGGGACTGAGCAGTGCTGAAAGCCGGTTTAGGGGGAGGGGTAGAGACTTGGACGCTGTCGACAGGGCTGAATATGCCGTGGTGACTGTTGTCATTGTGATTTAAGGAGCTTTGGGGCTCGCTGGAGGGGGTTGCAGAGGGGAAGGTCCAGTCAAGGGTACGACCACGGTCGCCTTCAGCAGGGCCGGTGTCAATCGGAGGGGGATCAGGCCGTCGGATCGGCTTGATGGTGGTCATGTCGAATTCGGAGGAGAACTCGCAGGAGTCCATCCCTTCCAAGGAAGCGTCGAGATCGATGAGTGACTCCCGAACCGACTGCTGATCTGACTTGTCCCGTAGAGGCAAGTCGGTGGAAGAGGATTTCTCCTGGGGAGGAGGAGAGGAAGCCGGCTTCTGTAACTCTTGCTTGAGGCCCTTGCCATAAAAGGCGCGGGCAGCCTCGGTATAGCTGGTGATGGTGTTCGGATCAAAAACCTTCTCCAGCGGGACCTTGAGGGGCCTGATATTGGGCGGGGGGCGACGACGACGAGCGCGCCAGCGGTCTTGCTTGGGAGAGAGCGGCGCCTCCAGCGGAATGTCATGGTCGCGAATGCCTTCAGTGGGGCTGATGAGGTCTGTCTCTTCGTTGATAATGTCAAAGTTCCATCCATCATCAGATCCAGATGATGAACGATCAGTCAGGGGGGCTTGGGCACCGCCCGCAGTGAAAAGAGAGCGTCTACTTCCGCCCTGGAGCTCCCATGCCTTGTACCACTCAACCAGCTCGGCGAGGGAGGACGTAGGGTACGCGACCTCGGTGTTGTAAATGTAATGGTGGCGCTGGATTTGCTCGATCGGGGGACGTTGGCGAGGATCATCAACCAAACAAAAGGCAATAAGGTCCTTCAACCCTTCTGAGTACTGATCTCCAGTCAGACGAGGGCAATGTTGCTTCAGATATGCGCCAAACTCGGTTATATCGACGATAGGACGCGCATTGGGGGGAAGTCCAGTCGCCATCTCATAGGCCATGGAGCCAAACGCCCAGATGTCGACCTCGGAACCATACGACACAGTCGAGTCGAATAGTTCTGGGGCCATCCATTGCAACGAGCCGGTCACGGTGCTACGCTTGTCGAACTTGGTCTCGATGATGCCGGCGACGCCAAAGTCACAGAGCTGCACCTGGCCCGCCTCGCCTATCAGGACATTTGCGCACTTGATGTCACGGTGGATGACACCCTGTTTGTGAACCCAATAGATCGCCTCGGCAACCTCACGTAGAATGGGAATAATGTATTTCTCTTGCAGGCCATTAGTCGGCCGCATGAGGGTAGCGACGCTGCCGCCGGCGCAGTACTCGGTGACGATCCATATCGTGGGGCCAATTAGAAGGGAGTCGATGACTAAGTTGATGTTTTTTGCACCACCCTCGTTCAAACGCTTGAGGGTGTTAACCTCTTTGAGAATGTCGTTGAAGGTGTCTGCCTGGCCAGGCGCGTAGCTGTCTCCCTCATCAATGCTGATGATTTTGATGGCTACCAGTTTGCCAGTTTCGCGACTCTTCGCCTTGTAGACGCGACCGAAGCTGCCCTTGCCTATGAGCTCGGCGAGGTCGTAGGGCGGAGGGTCCCTGCCGGCGTCGGCGCACTCTTTCTCGACGAGGGCCTGGACGGTGCGTGCCTCCTGGATGGCTTTCTGCTTGGTGGTCAATTGCTGGTCGGACGCCATGTGATCGAGGCCGAATCCGAAGTGGAAGTGGTCGGATCGGAAACCGATTCTCTTGCCCAGTGTTGCGTGGCTCAGCCGGGAACCAGGGGATCAGGGAGATCGAGGTGAGCAGCGACCACAGGGTGCGCAGCAGGGTAACACTGAAGGCACGGTAGGATTCGGGTTGCAGGCATGGGACGAAAGGAATGCTGGAGGACGATTGTGGAAATATCGAAGAGGACATGCAAAGATGGAAGCACGAAGGAGCATCTGACGGGAATGTGGCATGCTACTAAGGCGATCCATGGCATTCCGGCACATCCCTGCTCGCGCGGCCCAGCGGTCCAGTCCGTTGGATCAGATCGGACCCACCGAACCGCCAGCTGGCCAGGGGTCGAGGGGCTGACGGCCTTGAAAGTTGAGGGTTAGGGTTCAAACTGGATGCCTTGGCAAAAGTAGGCTGCCTGGTTCGTGCACGTTGGCGCGCAATGCTGGCAACGGCCAACCAGCCGCCCAGCATCATTTGAGGGATGATGTCATCTGGGCGACCTCACGTTTGGGCGTTTGCTGACAAACTTCGAGACAGGTGATCAGTGTCAGGCTCACTGACACGCAGTCTCCGCACAAGATGCCTATGACATGCAAAAAAAAAAAAAAAACTTCGGGCTCTGTATGTTGGGGTTCTGGGCGGGAGTTATGTTTAGGCAACTAGAGGTTGTTCGCACCATTTGATAATCTTTAATAAGCGCTGAGGATTGAAATCTTATCATCGACGCTTCGAGATGCTGTTGCCAAGCTCGGTGCGGGGATTCCAAGACTCAGTGGCCATTAAAGGATTTCAAAGTTCCTCAGTGTTTATTTGTGTATGTCAAATTCCAGTGCAACTCACATCCTCTAAAACCATCTACATGGCACAAAGTACGCAAGCTCGATCCAAGCCACGAAAGATCTTCCTCTCATCACCCCAACTCATAGCGTGGTCCCCGTGCCTCGTGATGGGCATGGTATCACACGTCATGCTGCCCGGTTTCCTGGTGGCTTCGGCAGCGATTGGGAGCTGCGCAGCTCCACCGTCCACGAAAACGCGCGTGCTCAGTGGCTTGGCCTGTCACAATATCACCCTGCACTGCTGTGCTGTTGCAGCAGCGAGCAGCGCAAGCGTGGCTGTGGAAGAGATGGAACCTGAGAACCTTTTTGGGCCATGGAGCTTCGGCGAGTTCTCGCGGTTTGCCCTGAAAGCTCCCGGATGGGATTACAGGTTTTGTATGACGCACCGGCCCTTTGGCACATCCAAAAAGCAAGTCTTTGTCCACGAGCCCTGCCACCCAATGTACAGGCATACAACACACACATGATCTTTTTGGGTCCCAATAAGAACCTGCTGGAGGCTTCCCTACGTAGTGCAACCAGCATGTCGTAGAGCTCTGTCTTGTACAAACGAGGACCCGCTAACTCTGCCGTTGTGGTGCAAAGACCCTGCCCACTTGAGGTGCGCATTTATACACCTCGAGAGTCCCACCTTGCGGGGTCCTCCATTACAATCACCTCACCCACTGCTGGATTCCGCTTTTGCTCACCGTATCTTCGGCTTCATATTTTTAGCGGTTAGGACAAACAGCGACGCAAGGACAACGTCGACTGCAGTATCATCTACATCTAGAGGACTCTCAACATCAAATCCTATTACGAACCGACCTCTTAGCAATCCGTCACAATGGCTTTCACTGCTAGGTATGTTACCACCACTGCTCTTCTAGGGGAAACCCTTCCTTTTGGAGCCGTTACTGACCTTCATTCTCGAATCAGTGACATTTGCAAGATCATTCTTGCCATCATCCTCCCTCCTCTCGGTGTTTTCCTCGAGCGTGGTTGCGGCGTTGATTTGCTGATCAACATCCTCTTGACCTGCTTGGGTGTAAGCTTATCCCCTCTCACCAAGTCTTCCCACTCTCCTTGAAAAGGCTCAAATGATGCTGACCACTGCGGTTCACATACTAGTACCTCCCTGGCATTATCCACGCACTCTACATCATATTCAAATACTGAGCTGCTGCGCGATATAAGGGAGATATGGAAGTCCTGTCTGGCTAGACAAATCCGCCGGCCATATTCCTAGCCTCCGGTCTCGAAGAGCTTCGTGAAAGCGGTCAAAGGCGCCAATCCCAGGTCAAACACTCGAGGCCTTTATCGGACTCCCTCAACGTCTCGTGCGCATAGCAAACAGTTACGAAGGAACTCGCTCTCGACTACCCTGACAATGGGCTATCCCGGACCAGACTTGCAAAGCTATCTGCTCGCAGTCTTCTTTTACTCTTTTTTTTCTTTCACTCTTTTTGATACCCCCGTTTTGGATCTTCTGGGGCAGTTTCGGAGAACCGGTTGCTGGATCTTGCGATGCTCATTGTTTCAAAGAAGCAAGGGGGAAGAGTATGTTGTGGTGGTGGAGGGGCCATTAGGAACCTGAAAAGGAGGTTGTGTATATCTCCATGTATGAACGGGAATCGAATCAGCGCAATGATGACATATGTGGGCTATCACTGAGGATGTTTTCGTGAAACTAGGGTACATAAAGGGCTTCAATGAGGCTTCGTAATCGACAATGCAGCCCAAGATCGAGCGAATCATGGAAGATCCAAAATCTTCAGATTTCGTACTCGGAACTTGTTATAGCAGACTACGGCACTGGGTTGAAGTGACGAGGTGCAGATGGTTCTTTCAATTGAACAGGCACTGGGGAAATATACTAAAATCCAGCTTGGAAACTGTTTGGGCAAACAGCGGTGGCCTATATATGTAGTACCAAATGTTTATAAGGTTCGCAGAAGACATTATCCACACAGAGCAGTAAACAAGAAGCTCAAGCATGTTGTACAAGAACGGGTCTATCTACTCCCGCATAGCGGCATAAATGGCATAGACTGCTACTGAATAGTAAATCTTGACTGTCCCGGCTATAAGCCGTTCTGAGATCATCATCTAACAGGGTATATCAACAAGTTCATTTTGGTCATCCATGCAAGCATCTATTTCCCAAGCTTGAAAGACAAGATCTGTTTCTCACAGTTAGTACCCCGTAATGACAGACTCAGAGCCAGGGACACTTACATCGTTTTTCCCAGGCACAACAACCTGGTCCTCAGCCACCCGGATCCCGCCGGGTCCTTCCACATACGCGATTGGCGCATCGCCCATAACCTTACGAGCCACCTCGGCAACAGTCGTGCCCTTCTTGACCAGTACACAATCCCGGAAGACATACTTGTTCTCACCGACACCACCCGACCCGAACGTCGACGTATTCTTAACGGGGAAAACGGGCACCAGCCCGAGCAGCTCAGCCGCCTTGGACAGCACCTGCACGACGCCGGTTGATCCAAACCGATACAGCACCATGTCCTTCAGGTTCTCAATGCGATTACGGTTCTTCTCATCCAGCTCCTTGAGCCCTCCACCGTCAGGGTCGCCGTCCGCTATCAGGTCCTCGCGCGTCTCGACGATGTCGCTACCCTCTACGTAGCGAATGTAGCCTTGCTTGGCCATCTTGCGGAGAAAGATCTCGGAGATGGCGGAGCACAGGACAATTGTGTTGGGGTCCTGCTGTTTCGCGATCTTCGCGATGTTCTTGTCGGCGTCGGGGTGGTCGATTTTGTTGAGGGCGATGACGGTGGGGAATTTCTCGTCGATGAATGCATTGACAACCTTCTCAATTGTTTCCTCTGTCCAAGGGATTAGTTTGTCAGCGGAGCCCGGCTAGAGCCCGATGTGACATCCATAGTCGGGAAAAACGTACCAGTCCATTCCTCCAGCGGCTCCTTCAGCTGCAACTTGTCCAATGTCCTCTGTACAATTGCCATGGTACTGCCATAACCACTGAACTGTGCCTGAAGAGTCTCCGCCGCTGTCGCCTTGACTGCGACATGCCTCCTCTTGATGGACCCCCACTTCTCCATGAGATTGCCTTTGATCCACTGCATGATCTCGCTGCGCAACCAGGCGATATCAACGCTTGGGTCGTAGCCTCTGGTGTTCTTGCCCTCAGCATCTGTCGTGCCTGAAACATCAACAACATGGATCAACGCGTCCGCATGCCGCAAATCGTCCAGGAACTTGTTACCAAGTCCTTTGCCCTGATGCGCGCCAGGAACTAAACCGGCCACGTCCAGCAGTTCGATCGGTACGCTGCGCCGTCCGTTGACACATGAACCATAATTCGGCTTACACTTCGATTGGAGACCGTAGCGCGCACATGCACAATCTATCTGAAGGTATCCGATAGCGCGTTGCGGGTCGATCGTTGTAAATCTGTTGGCGGTTTAGTATCAGGAATTATCGCGATCGCAGGTTCAGGGGTGACGTCGGTGAGCATACGGGAAGTTTCCTGCAGAACACTGTAATTAGCAACACGTTCGGTAACCAGCTGCACTCCTAAGCATTGTCTGTCACGCAGCGTGCAGTCATCTACCCACCAACTTTCGAGGAAGCATCTGTGAGCGAGTTAAGCGTGCTAGACTTGCCCGCACTGGGCTTGCCCACCAGGCCGATGAGTGGATCGCGACCCATGATGACAGGTTGCGCTTCCGGCTATGAAATCTATGTGTTCAAATGGAGGGATTGAGGATAAAATACGTCGTCTCGTGTCGTTATTAAGGCGTTCTCCCTCACTTCATCAAGTGGATACGAACACGGACGTGATGGATCGTTGGCGGTTTCGTGCTTCTGGAAAAACAGCTGCCCCGCTTTT
>Ga0065720_1003041_pt1 | contig 36186 bp, 37 predicted proteins | sample Thericmetagenome_FD_59107 | JGI IMG/M metagenome (GOLD analysis project Ga0065720, IMG submission 59107) | Thermophilic microbial communities from the Joint Bioenergy Institute, California, USA of rice/straw/compost enrichment - eDNA_2 v2... | ecosystem: Engineered > Solid waste > Grass >... | reverse complement strand
TCAACGCCACCAGACCACCCAAGGAAGATGAGTTGAAGAACCTTGAACAATACTTCACTCCTGAAGAACTCGCTAAGAAGGACGAATTACTCGCCCAAATAAAGCCCATCCCTGATTACTGGCTCACCGCCATGAGAAATCACCCTGTCTTGAGTAGAAAAAAGAGTGGCCTGTATTAATTTCTTAGAGGAAGCTATCAAGGAAAATGATGCCGCTGCTCTTAAGCACTTGATCAAAATCGAATACAAAATTTCTGAGGATCCTCAACATCCTTTGAACTACAGCCTCCATTTCACCTTCACTCCCAACGAGTACTTCGAAAATGAAGTCCTCTCTGTTAACTTACACATCAAAGAACCCAGAGAATGCACCAAGATCGAAGGTACCGAAATCAAGTGGAAGGAAGGTAAGAACCTCACCAGAAAGACCGTCCAAAAGAAGCAAAGAAATAAGAAGACTGGCCAAACCAGAACCGTCACCAAGGAAGAAGACTGCGACTCCTTCTTCAATTTGTTCAAGGACTGTGAACAAGTAAAACCCCTCCAAGTCCTTTTCTTATTATCTAGTGCGACCATGAGCATGAGCACGATGATGAAGAAGAAGACCATGCACATGATCAAATCTTCGACCACACTGAATGGGCTTACAGCATCTTTGAAGAATTGCTTCCTTACAACTTAGAATACTTCCTCGGAGTCAGAAAGGAATTCGGAGAAGAAGATGATGAAGATGACTTCGAAGATGAAGGTGATGATGATGATGAAGATGATGACGATGATGCTGGTGCTAAGAGTAAATGAGTGGAATTCTAAATATTAAAATAAATAGAGAAGGGAAAGGCTAAGCCTGCTGCTGGAAAGGCCTCAAAGCCTGCTGGCGGGGAAGACGCAAAGAAAGAATGCAAGCAACAATAATTTAATATGTATGTATCATTAATCTTAAAGAGTTCTAATATTTTTGAGTATCCCTTTATGTATCAGGAAATTGAGATCTGATTTAAAAGTTTTATTGTTTGCTTATCTAAATGGGTCTTCTTGAAAAAATCAAGGAAATCGAGGCAGAAATTGCCAGAACCCAAAAAAATAAGGCCACTGAGTACCATCTCGGTCAACTCAAGGCCAGACTTGCCAAATACAGATCCCAGCTCCTCGAACCCAGTGGAGGCAAAGGTGGAAAAGGTAATCCATAGATAATCTACTCTTTATTCTCTCTCAGGTGAAGGATTTGACGTCGCAAAGTATGGTAATGCTAGAATAAGTATGATTGGTTTCCCCTCAGTCGGTAAATCAACCCTTCTCAATACATTGACATCAACCAAATCGACCACTGCCGCATATGAGTTCACAACTCTTACTTGCATTCCAGGTAATTAGCCCCTCGCAAGCCCTTAGAAATCTAGGCGTTATCAACTATAAAGATGCCAAGATTCAACTTCTGGATCTTCCAGGTATTATCGAAGGAGCTGCCCATGGAAGAGGTAGAGGAAGACAGGTATTTTTTGTATAGATAAAGGGTAAAATCTAAGGTCATTGCCGTTGCTAAGTCAAGTGACTTGATCCTGATGGTATTGGATGCCGCTAAGGGTGAAGAACAAAAGAGAAAATTGACAAGAGAGCTTGAAATGGTTGGCCTTAGATTGAACAAAAATCCTCCTGATATCAACTTTGTTATCACAAAGACTGGAGGAATCAAATTCAACAGCACAGTCCGTCTGACTCATGTATGAGAGAAAGAGGCTTTTTTCCTGATTTTTTAGCTTGATCAGAAAGTTGTAAGGAACATTCTTCAGGAATATAAGATTTTCAACTGTGATATTCTTGTTAAGGAAGATTGCACAGTAAAAGAGAATAGTTTAAATAGAATAACGTTCAGGTTGATGACTTCATTGATGTCATCGAAGGAAACAGAAAATATATCAAGTGTCTCTACTGCTACAATAAAATCGATAGTATCTCAATTGAAGATGTCGACGAAATCGCCAGAAGGTTTCTAGTTTTTTACCAATGAATAACCATTCTATAGACCAGATTCTGTTGTGATTAGTTGTCATATGGGACTCAACATGGACTATTTGTTAGAACAAATTTGGGAAAAGCTTGCCTTGGTCAGAGTCTATACAAAGAAGGTAATTCTATTTTAAATAAGGAGATAATTGTATAGAGAGGATGCTATCCTGATTTCAATGACCCTATTGTTTTGACTCAAGGAAGAGGAGGTTGCACAGTTCAAAATATTTGTGATCAAATTCACAAGGTATGAGATAAAATCGTTATAATTACTCTATAGGATCTTGCTAAAGAATTCAAGTTTGCCTTTGTTTGGGGTAAGAGCTGCAAGTTCAGCCCTCAAAGAGTTGGATTAAGTAAGGAGATTGTGTTATTATCTAATTGGGTAGATCATGTATTACAAGATGAGGATGTTATCCAGATCTTGAAAAAGACAAAGACTGGTACTAAGAAGTAAAGGTTGATCGTAATTGTATAAGATATGCTATATTCTCTTATGTAATTTTATCTGAGAATAAATCTTCAGATACTCTCTGATAAAGATCTGCAATAAACTTAAACAATGTCTGGCAAAAATCTCCTGAAGAGTTGGCATAGATTCCTTCAGACCAACTTCAACGTTTTTAAAAGAGGCGCTCCCAACATCCACAAAGAAAGAAAATACGAGCATATCGAAATCTCAAAAGATTTTGAAGAAATTGAAAAGAAGAGAAAGCATGAAAGACTTTCTCTCATCGAATATAAGAAAAAGCTTAAACAAAAGCTTCTCCAACAACAATTAGAACTTGCTCAAAAACAGGCCCAGCCCATCCTCGAGCAGAAAGATCAGAAACTCAGTGAAGAAATCAAACAAGCTGAGAAAATCAAAAAGGCCGAAGAATACAAGACCTTCCAAGAATACACACAGAAAGTCAAGGAAGCTGAAAGACAAATTACCGAAGGAAAGACTCCTGACGTCGATATTACCGCCATCAAGCAAGAGTTGGAAAAAATTTCTGCTGATATTGAAAAAATTCGTGCTACTAAGAGAGAACTCGAGGTTGTTGAGAAACAAATTGAAGACTTAGAACCTGGATATATCCTTGTTACTGGCCTTGACAAGAAGCTCGTCTTGAATGCAATTGCTTATTATGAGTTCCAGGCTAGAAACCTCCAAGGCGTCGTCATTCATCCTGAAACCATGAAAGCCATAGAAACTGTCCACTATCATGTCGACCATAACCTGCCTGTTAGAAGAGAGGTAAGTTAAGGGAATATTTTATAATAAGTAAATAGCTTCTTTATGAAGTTGTCCCAGAACTTTTCGAAGCTGAGCTTGGAGAAATGGATCAATACGAAAGAGAAAGGATCTTGGCCAAGAGACCCAGACTTTCAAGCGTAAGGATTGTTTTAGAGGTTTCTAAATGATAGATTGATGAAGCTGCGATTAGAGCTGTTGACCAGCCACCTGAAGAAAGAAATAAGGCTGATGATTGTAAGACATTGTTTGTTGAATATAATATTCGAAGACTTCGAAGAATTAAAGAAACAAGAAATGGAATTCATGAACTTTGTTTACAACAAGGCAATCGAGTACACCAATAAATATTACGACCACTTTGAACAAGTAATCCTCCTTAAATTGGGATCTTATACCCTAGAAATTGGCTCTTGGCTTCCCTCATATGGAAGCTATATTGGAAAATATCGAGCTTAAGAAGCCTGAAGACAGAACCGAAGTCGAACAGAATATGTATGACGATCTTCAAGAGTTAAAGAGAATCAACCAGGATTATGCGGATTTGATCAAGCTTAATGAGGCAAAGGCTCATGCTAAGCAAAGAGAAATATGTAGAGAAGTCTATGGATTTATTTTGATTTTTACTAGACATTCCTGAATTCGTCAAGCAAAATGAAAGACTGCTTAAGGCATGGGAAGAGAAGTGGGAAGAGATTGTTACTCACTCCTTCGATTTGACAGAGGTATATAAATATAGGAAAAGGGATAATTTGGTTAGAGTATGTTGGTCCCTGATAACAGTGCAAACTTCGAGTCTCAATTGGATAAAGTCTTGAAAGAACAAAGAGCTGCAGATATCTATGAGTTGATTCAACAATGTATAGAATTAAAGGAATTTCTGCTAATTTTCTAGCTCATGAAGAATATAAACAGAAAGTTGGTGGAAATGAACCAGTTAAAATTGACAGAACAAACAAGGACCCCAAGCTCATCCAAAAGTTGGACATCCTAACTGGAGCCATGGGACAAGCTGAAGAGAGAAGAAAATTGAAGCAAAGAGTAAATATCTTGTTTGGAGCTGTTCTAATGGGAATAGAAATTGGATCACTTCCAAGATTATGTTGGATATGCTGAGATGCCTGAAGAAGGACGTATTTTGTTGGACGAATTGACTAAGGTCTTATATTTGAATAACAGAGAGCCAAAGAAGGTATAGAATGGGAATATGTGTTTAATATGATAGTACAACTTAACATTCTGGGCTGAACATTTCAACATTGAGCCTCAGAAATTGAGAAATATCTTCAACTTTATTTCTTATGGACTACCTGACCAGAAGAACGAGAAGGATATAGGAAGAATACTGAGATTTATTTATGATACAGAGGCCATTGGCTCTCCTGTGCAATCTGAGAAATTAAACCAGTAATATGACTCTATATCTTGTATAATAAGATGCAATTCGTCAGTTTTTTGTACAAAAGGGGCAAAAAACTTATTTACAAATCATATTCTCAAAAGAATGTAGAGATCCATTAGAAACCCATCATGCTTAAGCAAAAATAAACGAGTCCACACTCAATCTAAACTTATTTTTCTCAGAAGACTGGACCATAATTAGATCGTTAAAATCTACAGTCCGTTTCAAATTTCTTTGCCTATGCACCAAAGAATTCAGCTCTCTTCTTTTCTTAAATAAAGGAGCTCCATTCTTAGATGCCTTAGGACTCTTAGCATTAGCAAAGGAATGAATAATAGGCCCTCCTGAGGTGGTAGCGAACAGAGAATTTGTCGTGTTGAGGTGGTGCATACCAGAACCGAAGCTAGTATTTATTTGTAGTAGGTCAGGTGACCGCCCAAAGACAGGAACTGGGGTTTTCTTATTCAGAAAATCTTCTTGGGAAATCGAGTAGTTATATAATCTTGATCTTTGGGATAAGACTTCAGGGAGAGGAGTCTTCATTGTACTATAGAGACTTGCAGCTGAGCCATTTTTCATCCTCTCATCTGGCACGAATTTAATTATACTCGGTTGCTTAGTACTGGCCGTTGATGGCTTTATTCTATTTTTCTTATCCAACAAATTGAAGTAGTGTCTCTGTTCTTGTTCAATGGAGGATGACTGGACGTATCTTGCAGTATTTTTCTCAGATTGGAAAACCACAGGCTTGTTATTAAGGAACTTCTCCAGCTTTATTGCGAATAGCTTAACTTTTTTTGGAGGCTGGCTTTTCTCGATGGTTTCTTTTGGAGGAACATAGAGTAAATCTTGTTCTTGGGGATATGGAGCATGGGTTTTTCTTAGTTGGAGGGAACTTTGCCTTCCGCTGGGATGTACAATGGTCTTGTGCATGTTTAAATAAATTATACTGAATACTTAATCTAAATTTGATATATGTATATCTAAGAAAAAATATGATAAGAACTTGAAAATATATTTTCTTGAGAACTAGAGATATGTAGAGAACTTTGCTGGTAAGCTGACGAGGTAGGAGACTTGTGTATTGTGAGCTATGAAAATTTTCCATAGGAGGGGATGGTACGGATTTATTGATATTGCAACCTAACAGTCTGAATAGAAATTATTTGAAATAAAAGATATCTATGATCTGATTTAATAATCCTTAAATTTAGAATTTCATGAAGGTTTTATTGATTGCCCTTGCTCTTGCAGTTGTCGTGGGATCTTCTCCCACTTTCCTTGGCCACGTTACCAGCCAAGACCTCTTCAGCCTTTGGGAATCATGGAAGCTCCAACACGGAAAATCTTATGCCACCGCCGAAGAAGAACTCCACAGATACAACATCTTCATCCAAAATTACAAGATCATCCAACAATGGAACAGTGAGAAGCACACCTCAACTATGGCCCTCAACCTCTTCGCTGACTTGACCAGAGAAGAGTTCAGAAACGCTTATATGGGGGGTACTTACACTGTTCATGACGAAGCTGAAGAAATGAATCTCGAGCTTTCTGCCCCTCTTCCAGCCTCATGGGATTGGAGAACCAAGCGTGCTGTCACTCCTGTTAAGGCTCAAGGTGCATGCATGGCTGATTATGCTTTCGCTGCCATTGCAACTCTTGAAACAATGTATGTTACTAGTGCATTTGGTTTCTTGACTCCTTTCTCTGAACAGCAAATTGTCGACTGTGACCAAGAAGATGGCCAATGCAAGGGTGGTAATGCCGAAAATGCCATAGATTATGCTCAAGTCGGTGTTATGACTGAAGATGACTATCCTTACAAAGGTAGCAAGGGAAAATGCGCCTTCGATCAGAGCAAGGCTAAGAATGTCACTCAAGGAGTTTTGCTTCCCAAGTCTAAGAATACCACTGCTCTTAAGGCCGCTGTCATCACAAATCCCACAGCTGTCATTGTTGAAGCTGATGAAGCCGTCTGGCAATTCTACAGCGGTGGTACTATTACTGCCAACTGCAGTGGTCACGTCAACCATTGGGTTACTATTGTTGGATACGGAAATTCCACTTCTGACCAACAGGATGCTTTCTATGTTAAAAACTCTTGGGGAACTAGCTGGGGTGATAAGGGATATGTTTACATTGGAACAGACAATTCCGCCAATAATGGAGTTGGTGTCTGCGGTATTTTGACCCGACCAGTTTATCCTTTCCCCTACATCGGACCTATGGAAGACTCTGCCATTGAAATCTAAACTTGACAGTAAATGCATATAGATTATATATGAATTCCTATACATTAAGGATACTTAAGGACATTTTATACAAATTATTATAAACAAGTCTCTCGAGTCTTTTTTGTTTCTCATTGTATTTTCAATAAAATTTAAGATGTTTGCTAGAGACTACGGGTGGGTCACCTTCAATATAGTGGCCGTTGGAAGCGAAGAATACGGCACAGACGCTGAGTTAATTGCTACTCAACCTTATGCTACCAATAGAAGTTGGGAATGTTCAAGAACTGCAACATTTCCTCAAGAAATTGTATTGCGGTTTCATTCTAGATGTGAATTAGACCATATTGCCATCGCAACAAAGCCAGACAAGAATATTCCAGAGGTCGAATTCCATATAGGCGATGGCTTGAGTGGAAGTTTCTTAGATGTTGAGTATAGGCTTGCAGGGTAAGTAGATTTCTAAATTTAGCTGAAATGTGTATAGAAAGGCATATAATTTGAACGACAAATTGACTCAAGTTAAGGTCAGTGGAGTCGGAGCGTATCTAAAGATAGTTTTCCCAAAAGGTCCAAAAAGATCAACAAAAAATCCATATGGGCAAGTCAGTATTGGTGCTTTCAAGGTCTGGGGTCGAGTAACAGGGTATCATCAGGGAGTAAAGAATGAACAAATTCCCCTTGTTAGAGACAATGCCAATGTCGAAAAGATTCTAGTTGGAATGGGTGTCCCTCTGGACTTATTGGCCTGGTTTGAGGAAGGGGACAGAAATTTCGAATATGCTCCTATAGATAGTGAGACTAAGATTACACTCAAAGACCTGGATAATATGAGATATAAGGCTGTACAGAATGAGGAATATGAGACCCTAAAACAATTGACAGTGGATATTAAAAAGGTTTTTGACATTGGAAGAGAAATCTGGAGTTTACAGAAAGAATTAGAGTTTGTTGTGGCTAAGGAGGACTTTAACAAGGCTATAGAAATTAAGGAGAAGCTGAAGAAGCTCATGGCAAAGAGAGATACATATGATGCATTGTATGAGACTTCAAGATATGAAAGTATGATAGTCTTACAAAGACCTTCTACTGCTGATATGTTGGCTTTGAAGCAGAAGTTAGAAGATGAGGATAATTACGAGCGTCAGAGAAGAAGGAAAGAGCTGGAAGAGCAGGAAAGAAGAAGAATTCTTGAGGAGCAGATGAAGAATCAACAGAAGGAGATTGAAGAGAAAAAGGACATAGATTATACACCATTCTGGGAGAAGAACAAAGACAAGGATCTGGGAAGGAACAAAAAGAAGAAGAAGGAAGAAAAGGAGAAGGATGATGCTATTAATGTTAACTTTAATAATCCCTTCGCATTTAATGAAGGAGATGTTGACTTGGACCAATACTTCAGACCTCTTATTGTCAATGCAGGAGAACCAATGAAAGATGTTCCTATTGAAGTCTTGAGAAGACTTCATCATTTAGGGTATTTGACAGTCTTTGGTGCTAGAGTTTGGACTGCTGCTCATTCAGAGCATTGGAGAATCAGAGAAGCTGCTTGTCAAGCAGTATTGAACTTCTTAGAAATGCCAATCGTATATAGTCATATCACTTATATTTACCGTTTTAGCTTGAAAAGTACCTTGACGGAAAAAGTAAGAGACTGTTCCTGGCTGCAATGGAAATTGCCAGGATAGCCTGTGAAGATAAACTCCTTCAGATCTACTTTATTGGTATATTTGGGTAATATTTTGACTGATTTTATAGGTTTGAAGATTTTATCAACTGCTTTGGCCCCTCCAATTTGCGGCAAAGATGTCTCCCCTCAAATAATTAACAAAGTTCTCAAGGAATTCCTTCCCATCCTTATCACCAAAATCTCCGAGCTCAACTATCGTGCAAGAGATATATCTCTTCACACTCTTTTATCTTTGTTCAGACACCCAGCTGCAGAAATTGGAAATCTTATTGTCGGCTGTATGGATATCGTCGACTTCGAAGAAGATATCAGACCAAAGAATAACGTCCCAATCGACAAGCAACAATGGAGAATAGTCTTAGCCCGTCTCGAAATTATCTTGCATGTACTTCAAGAATTTGGCTATGATCCAGATGCCTGGAACTGGGAGCCAGTCTTCAAATATCTCGTTGTACCAAGCTTGTTCCACTCCAATGTCGATGTCCGTCTATTGGCCATTGAGCTATGTATCACATTATATCAGCTTCTGGGCCAGGAAGTCCATGTTGCAGTGAATGCTATTGAGAATATAAAACCGAATCTTCTACATCAGATTATTGACAGAATGGATGAAATAGATAGAATATTGAATGAAAAACAGGTATAGAGTATTTGGGTTGAGCTTATTGATTTCTAGGGAGAAAGAGCCATCTTAGATCCTAATCTTCCAAGTGTTGAAGAGAAAGATGAAGAGGAGGTTTCTGATAGGGGAACTGCAGCTGAGAAGGCTAGAAAAAAGGTCCAGTTTGAATTAGGTAAATATACTTATGTTCAAGAATTAATTAAATAGTTGAGAAGCCTCCAAAGAATCAGGCAAACAATGCTGAGTCAAATGAAAATTCAAAGAAAGCATAATTCAGAAACAACTTGCATTAAAAGATAACTATCTAATTGAAAGAGCTTAGAAATTATTTTCAATATTCTTTAATGATATTTCTTCATATATCACTACCTTTAGTTACCCTTTGTCAAGTAAAGTAGTATAATTTGGGAATTTCTTAAATTAACGAAATTCTATAAGCTTAACTAGACATTGAAACAGAAGAAAAGCATGGAAAATTTATCAGATACCCATTGGAAACATTTAATCACAGCTTGCATCGGATACTTTTGCGCTATAGATGAGATTCAACCTAATAGTTTTAAATAAGTTCAATTTGAACTCATTTGTATGATAAAATAGAAAAAGGGGATAGATGTCTTGCAATACTAAAAACATGGATTTATTTTATTATCTAATATGTGTAGAGTAGCATCTACCTCTTAGATGTCTCATGTTGTATTTGTTTTATCTAGTAAAACTTATTTAAATCCTTGTTTCTATTCCTTTGGCTACTACTTTGTATTCATTAAACAATTCAATAAAAAAAAGACAATTAAACTAAAATTCAAGCAAATAGGCGGCATCCTCAATGGCAGAAACATCTAATCTAGACACCGAATCTAGCCATTTAGACCGGGAAGAGAAGAAGGAGCAAATCAAAGGCTACAATAGTATAGATATCGAGCCAATAGGCAACCAGGAATCAACTGAGTACATTGAGCCGTTCATCAAAACGATAATGGAGCTGAATGAACCTGAGATATTTAAATATCAACGAGCCATGGCAAGATATGTACTTCAGAAAACCAATATTCGTGACATTCTTAAAAGATCTTATGAAATCAGAAGTAATATCAAAGAATATAATAACATCTTAATTTCAGTCCAGAGTGAATATGTTAGCCCAAACCTTCTTCAGAAGCGCTTTCTTTCACAAAAGATCTTCGTTCGGCTGACTCAAAATTGTAAGATCTTGAATGATGCAATTGACTCGATGAAGACAAATAAACTATTTGTGACAGGACCAATTGGAATAGGTAAAAGCTATTGCTTATTGCATTTTGTGCTGTCCTGTAGAAGGCATAACGGATGGTGCCGCATCTTATATATCAATAATCCCCAACAACTAATAGACAAATGGACACCTTATCTTTTCATGGAAATGATCTATGCATTTGGATCTAATTGGTTAAGTATTGATGCGACTGAGTTCAGAGGACGTATGGTCAAGGCCTTGCAAAATATTTCGAAAGAGACCAAGCTGTCAATAGATAAGGAGGATCAAGAATCATCAGAAACAGGTAATGCTAGTAGTTTTTCCATCTCTTTTGAGACGTCATCAGTAACAGAAGATTGTATTGAAGGATTACTTCAAAATCTCTATGACTATATCACTAATATTTCAGATTCTGACAGAGTAATGCTCATTATTCTGAAAGAGTAATCCAATTTTTCCATGATAGGAGATTTGTGGTTGACATCGTCTTCGATCAATATTCTGTTGTACAAAAACTTAGGCAGGCTGGACAAAATCTCAAAGAGGCTTTAGTGGAAGAGTTAATCCAGTTATTTGATAGAGCTTATTTAGGCTACTCACAGGGAGTGCGGAAAAGTTCGATTATCTTTGCCGACTGCGACATGATATATCTGAACTCTCCTTGGAGCGAACGTGAGGTTATAGACTATTTATTGTTCAATTCTTTTAAATTTAGCCAACAAAAATATCATTCACTGAAAGAATACATCGCAGATCCAGAATATTTCAAAGTGAGTAAAGTCGTCGGAAATTATCCCCCTTGAACTGCATACTCTAATATCACTCAGAAATCAGTACAAAGATAAGCCTCTAGATGAGCTAATCAAGATATACCTAGTAGAAAGACCTAAACAGATAATCCAAACTCATCAGTTATGGTGCACATTTGTGAAAAAGTCATCCCTTATAATTTATAATGAGGAAGCCAATCCTAGAATCATATTTGATTTGTTGATGGGTCTGCAACCAGATGAAAACGACATAACAGAAACTTGTTATGATAAAAATATCATATATAAATCCCCAGAGTCTAAGCTTTGTTTTATTTCTTCCAAAAGATTCGGATTTTCAACACGCTGACTTGATAATCCTTTCGCCTTATCAGAAAAAACTCTACTTAGTGAAAGTGACAAGGTATCTAACAACAAATCCGCCCTCTGATAAATCCTTTGTTGATGAAGTCAATATGCTCCAGAAGAATGACAATGCCAAAGTCTCTGTTATCGCAAAAGCCTGTGTTGAAATTCATAAAGAGTTTCAAGGCTTTCAAAGCCAAGTCATTTTGATTTGCTCCAAATTCAACAAACGAAACCAGTTAGAGCAGCTCCAAGATATTGTTCATAATATCCATGAATACAGTTTAGTCTTCCCTTTGTTATCTGATGGAAGAGGTCTCCGAAAGCTTATAGGTTATTAACAATGCAGATATATTTTAATAACGTATTGATGCAAAGTAGAAATCCTGTTATACTTGACTCATAAGATCTTGATATTGAAATTAATCCAAAAATTTCATAGGAAACCTGACTAACAAATTTTAGAATAAACGTGGTTAATTATTCCTAGATCCAAAGGAATAAGAGCAACAATCTTTCAGTACCTTGAGAGAGTGTTTCTTCTCAGGGGTTGTTATCAGATGTAAACTTTTGATTAAATGTCATTTGCAAGATTACAACAATAACACATGACTTTAATGTACACAATATACACAATTACTATTAACAGCATGATCCTTTCTTTGTAGGTGAGTTATTATCATCAGTCTTCAACTTTTCTCCTCTACTTCTGCCCCCATCAGCTAAAGGAGTCTTTTTAGATGCGTCGTCCCCTTGCAAAATTTTGTCCTTGATCTCCTTTGCAATGGTATAAAAAGCATCATTAACATTCACATCTTCCTTGGCACTTGTTTCAAAAAATTTCATCCCGTAAGTATCTGCCAATTTTTTTCCTTCGGAATATTCTACACATCTGTCAGGCATATCACTCTTATTTCCGACAAGGATCTTGCAGACGTCCTCACTGGCATGCTGCTTAATTTGTTTCATCCAGTTTTCGATACTTTGGAAGGATTCTCTGTCGTTGCAGGCATATGCCAAAATTATTCCCATAGCTCCTCTGTAATAGGTTTGAGTGATAGTTTTAAATCTTTCCTGACCGGCTGTGTCCCAAATCTGCATTTTAATTTTCTTTCCATCAACTTCAATGTTCTTGAGTTTGAAATCAATGCCTAACAATTCAGATTTTCGATTTTTCTCTTACCGATTGTGGCTAGATGAGACGTGGTGAAGCTGTTTTCGCAGAACCTGAGGAGGAGGCAAGTCTTTCCTACGCCAGAGTCTCCTATAATTAGGAGTTTGGCAATAAAGTCATAACCATTGCTTCCTTTTGACATAGGTTGTTTTTTAAATTTTCAATAAATACTCAGTGTTATATAGATAAACGATGTCTCTGATAACGCTTATGTGTAATGTATACTGTATAAAATTTGTTACAATGCTTCTTAAATAGCTTCCAGTTCTACCTTCTCATCAGTAAGGTTCTTAGCTTCAAGCATTTCATGTGATTCCTTTGCTGTGTCAGGAACTTTTGGCTTTTTGATGTATGATCCATCAACGAGTTTAACTTCCTCATTCTTATCGGTGTAAATCACTGAAACTCTATTCCCACTTCCACTTCGGCCGCTGAGGTTGCCAGAATTGTTGATTTTACGAGGGCTGCTTAATTGTATATTGAGTTGAGCAATAGCCTTCTCAACCTCAATAACGGCTTCGGTGAACATCGCCTGGATTCCTTCAATATCATCCTTCTTGGTCTTGAATTGCTTGATAATTCCATTATTCTTAATGAAAGCTTTAAGCTCAAGAGGCTTTATGTCATTAGTTGCTTTGTCACCCATGGTCTCGACGAGGTAAACAAGGGTTGTATTGGAGAAGTAAAAGCTAACAGACTTGTACCAGGCGTAGAGGTTTTGGAATGTCTTCCAATCATCCTTTCTGTAGCACAAGAAGACTGCATGTGTCCCATTCATAGCAGTTGACAATAATTTTCTGGCTAATTTATCATCCTTGACTGGAATGTCTTCTTCTAGGAGAAGACTGTCACTAACTAAGACTTTCCATTTCTGTGTCTCTCCCTTGACGATGATTTCATTGACTTCAATTGCTTATCAATTATCAATATAAATAGTCCATAACTTACGCAAGTATAATGGAGAGAGTCTTGGTGGGACTCCATAGGGGGACAATAGAGTACGCTTTCCGGTTCCAGTGTCGCCAACAATGACGAACTTGAGGAATTGAGGATTGATTTTCATTCGGTCTGCAAAGATATAATTATATTAATAATGTTTATCTTATCATTACCTCAATATATTAAGGCCTAAATTCTTAAGTGAGTTTCATTAAGGTTGTTATATTAACTATGGCAATGGTAAACTGTGGTTTTTCTCACAGTTTCGAGAATCTCTAAGGAAAAAGATACTAAGTACAAAGAAATCAAAAGATAACTGTACAAAAAATAAGATAATAAACGACTAATTTTCATTCAAAAGATTCAATTGTAGTAACGGAATAGATGGGTGTTCTGATATCTGGAACGGCGAATTATCTTCTCCTGTAATGAAAATATGCTCCATTTCCTGCTTGATATCCTTTACAGTAGGGCTGTCACCAATGTCCTTCACAATCGACTTTCCACCCAATATAGTCGAGGCATCTTTGGACTCCCTAAAGCTTAACAATGGGATCAGAACACTGGATTGCTGCCCCCAATCCTTGCTTGGATTCCTAGTTCTTGGCTTTGATTTGAATCCCACTTCTTTCAGGAAGGCGTTCTTCCTTCTATGACTATTGCTCTCACCAACGGCTTTTCTATACCTAGAGAGGTACTCTCTCATATCTAGCTTTCCTTCCTCGAGGAATTCTTTTTTGAGAGCCTCTGGATCCTCCCCTAGACTTCTATTCACACTCTTACTCCTCTGCAGCTTCTTCCCAGAAATTTCACTTATGATCTCATCCCTGAGCCTCTTTAGATCAGTCTTCCAAAGTATCTCATCAGCTGGCCTTCTCATGGAAATCAAAGGATTGATTATCTCTTTTTTTCTTTCTAGAATTCTATCCAGTTTTATCTGCATTTCCTTCAGACGCTTGGGGTCTTCTGCAAGCAGACTCAATCTATTCAATTTGAGATCAGCCAGCGTCTTGTCCTCATAGAAATGTTTCATACCCCAGATACCTTTCCTCTCGGCCATATGATCCAAATTCTCATCGATAAGCTTGACATGGACAGTCTCTGGGGGAATTGAGCTCCTAATAGTGAACTTTTTCAGCTTTTTTGGAGCAGATATATTTGATTGGTCTATATCTTGCTGATCCAGAGTTTTTTCAGGATCAACAATCTTGGGATCTGCTTTATTATTCACAATTAATTGCCTTAAGTGGGATTTCATTTTTCCTCTGAGAGATTCAATAGTAAGCTCAAGGATAGACCCTCCCTTTTTAGACAAATTAGGATCTATGGTGCTTTGATTAACTGAATTAGGCACACTTCTATAGAAGGACTGCAAGGGTTTTGATAAAGAGACAAAGGACTCAGAGTTCGGTAGTTGTCCTAGACTAAGCCTCTTTTCACCTAATTTGCCTAGATTTTGTACAGGACTATTGTCTCGACTTGAGTTGACTGAGTTTCTAAAGCTTTGGAGCACGAAGGGATCATCAGGATATAATTGGCTGAGTCTGTTTTTGGGACTGGATTCTATCAGTTTCTTCTTTAGATAGCTAAGATTCGTGTGAAATTTATCTGTACTTGAGCTTCTCCTTGTGTCTAGGACTTCCTTATTCTGCTCAGGCTTCTTGACCCTTTCATAAATAGGGTCTGGCAGTCTATCTCTATTAAAAATTGGTCTCACCTTCATGATATAGTTATACATTTCTACGTTTTGCTGGACTTTGTTCTCATAAAATTGCTTCATTTCATCAAGTACTTCAGCTTCATACGTTTGTAGGAATTTGTATCTGTCAAAGACGAGGAAAGTGGCCTCACTAGAGATAACCTTGGTGCTGAAGATATAGCACCTATCATCCGCTTCACTAAAGAGGATCTCTTCTCCAATCAAAGATCCCGCTTCTACTACACAAATTGGTGTTGCTCTTGACATTGCCACTGTTTTCGAGATATCTCCATGTTCTTTTCTCGTTTTTTTTACCTCCTCTATGTCGCCAACGCCTTTCTGGACCTCACAAGCTCCTTCATACAGCATATAGAATTCATCTCCTTTGAGACCTTCTACTGTAACATAAGCACCAAGTGTTTGTTCTCTGACCGTAAATGTCTTAAGCATCCTTGACAAAAACCCTTCATCCTTAGCCATGGAGCAAGGAAAGTAGTCTGACATGAAATTTAGCTTCTGGAAGGTGTCTCTGTTATAGCGATGTGTGATATAATCATAAGTGCTTTGATAAATAGCCAGGAGAATGCATTCTGTTTTGGCTACAATTGTCTCGCATCTCAGTGGTAACTTCCTAATAAACTCATCTCCAAAGTAGTCCCCTTCCTGGTATGTCTTCAATATATGATATTGCTTCCCTAAACCTGTTTCCTGATTATTTTGATCACCCGGTGTATTAGGTGTCTTAGGTGTATTAGGGGTTTTCCGTCCTTTTGTATTAGCTGGTGTTTTGTCCCTAGGAGTCGAGTAAGCTGATTGTCCCATTCCATGCACATTTAAGAAGCCTGGTCTCTTGTTAGTTTGGTTCATGGCATGCTGAGGAGTCTCTGACTCTTCTTTTAATTCGACACTTGCTACTTCCCCTCGAAAGACCAAAAGTGTTTTACCTACAGCTCTATCACCTTTCTTGTAGATCAGTCTATCGGGTGCGTATCGTTCGTATTTAATATTTTTACAGAGATTGATTACCCCAATTTCCTCCAGTTCGCCTTCAAAGATCCTCTGATAGTCCAAAAAGAACTTATTAGTCTTGATCTTTCTATATATTGCTCTTGCATCTGCCAAGGTCCTCCTTGCCAGCTGAAGAATGTCGACAAATTTGTCCTGCTCTTCAATTTTATACTTCTTCTTTGTGCTGTCATCAACTGAGGAAGAAACCTTCTTAGATTTGATATTAATCACTCCTTTCCTAGAAGGCGTGACATCTCGATCGCTCATACCGAGTGCACTATTCCTTTGAGCTCCTCGAGCTCTTTCTGTCTGCATTTATTGAGTAATAAAAATTTATTAAAAGTTTTACTTTGAGTATTAGCATTCTCTTAACGCATTACAAATTACACAAAGTCTACTGTGACTTATGTAAATATTATAAATATAGGTTCATTCCGGCTATAATTATCCACACAGATAAAATAGGGTTATTTAGGATTAAAAGTCATTAAGAATCGAAATTCGAGTGTTTATTCATAATATCAACAATAGTGTCTATCAAAGGGTTCTCGATCTTAAGTTTAAGACATTTAGAAATGATCTATTACCAGCTCTTTCTTAGGATCTACTGTGATGTGATTCTTCTTGATTTCTTCATTTGCAGTGTAAAAGACAAAAATTTCACTTCTGATAAAATCCAACAAATTGGCGATAATCTTTTAAAATCAACAACTTTATTGCATGAGCCGTACCATATCCATTCCATATTTCTTGAAAGACTCCTGGACCTTGCTTTCAAAGATGTCTCTATCAGTTTCAAGCTACAATTTCATACATTGAATTGAATTTTTACTTTGAAGCTGATGATATAGGTCTTAGGTGAAAGACTTCTGATAGTCCCCCTACTCTGTAATTAACGAATTCTAGAGACTTTACAGGAGCTTCGGGACGTTGTCAAGATGTATACTGATACCAGTTTCTTTGAATTCCTTTGACTGAATCTTATGGTCGGACTATTACATTAAAAGAGACTTGTAATCGATTACCATCTTATTAAAAGGGATGTAGAAGTCACTGACAGCAGCAGCAAGATAGAAGACAGTGTGTTCAGGTTTTGGCAATTTGTTGAACATTTCAGCTATTTTCCTGCACATTAACATAATGCTAATTCTCAGTTACCATAAGCTACAAAGGTATTCAATGACCGTAACATAAGGGAAGAAAAATAGAGAGCTCTTATATTGGTTATATTCTTCAATATCCTTCTTCAATTGCTCAGTAATACCCTCATCAAAAATGCTAATATTTTATCAAAGAACCTTATAACTTACTCTTTGATATCATGTCTTCTCATAAAAGGCCTTACGCTCTTTTTTCTAAATAGAAAGATCACCTTGTAGCCCTTCTTTAAAAAGTTCCTGCTGCTTGACCAAAAAATTATCGATTGTTTACTCTGTGGATATAGCTCCTCTGTTTCCAGCGCTAAAGTTCTCGAGCATTCTGACTGTCTTCTTCTCAATAGGAACTGAAGTTCCTCCAGAGGTTACACAGATGATTTTGCAATTAGGATCAGCTTTGATCCAGGCATCTATCTGTTGTTGGACTTCTTTTAGGTGAGAGGCTAAGTCTGCTGCTTGAGTTTCATTTAATTCAGAAGCAAGATTTTCGTATGTTATATCGGATTGAGTATTCATATGTAATCAAAATTTTTTTGAGTTATTATAATAATTATAGACTTGATCAATTTATTACAGCATTGATTGTTTATTTTCTGATCCAAAATTTCCAGGATGGATTTAGCTTAGGAGCAAGAAATTAATAATTCAATTATAAATCACATAAGTTCGATAATTCATGTTAAAAACATTGATTCATTTGAAGATAAAATTTGGCAACTCAATCGTTTTATAAAGACACAATTTCCAAATTCTATTATCTATATCTATGTCCTCCACTCGAGATTCTTACAATCAACACAGCTTTGCTTGTCTTATCAAAATTGAACAATTTGCTGGTCAGTAGCTAAGATAAAAATAAAATAAAATAAAAGAGAAATATATCGACTAATATTTGCTATTCTCTTACTTAGCCCAGTATTCAATTTCTTTCCATTTGAATATAGTAACCTCCTGGAAAGCAATTCTAACATCTATGAATTTGTCAATAAAACTGTCACATCCAAGACCAAAATGATAGTGTATATGATTTGGACAAGCATCACATGAAAATAGAAATCTGTGGCCAGGTTCAAAAAATTGATAGAGATCTATAAAATTAAGAATGTTTGCTCTATAATTGTTTCATTTTAAACTATTTTGCACAATTTAATTCCAATGATAGGAACCCCTAAATCTGAGCGCTCTAAGGACCGCATTGCTACCTCTCCCGCGACTCTTGGACTTGAGAAACATGTCTCCCAAGTCTTCTCCCAAACTATGTCCACTATTACTAGTCTAGGTGCTGATTTAGAGAGACTCAATAAAATAAATGAGAATCTTAAGGAAAAGCTCAGCGATCTCATCAGACAAAAAGAGACTTTGATCATTAGAAACCAAAAGATCGAGCAAGAGGTTCACGAAGTTAAATTCCAGAATGAAAAGCTTATCGACCAGAGAAATAGAGCCAAGGTGTACCTTGGGGAACTTAAGAAGCAAATTGACATTGTCAATGATGAGTGGGAAGGAAAGAAGAAGATCCTAGAGCAAGAGATCCACGAATTAAACGAAGTGAAAAATAAGATTCTAGAAGAAAAGGGTAAAGAGGATGTTGCTGCTGAACAACAAAAGAAAATTTTGAGAAAGCAAGTTGAATCCCTTAAGAACGAGATCAACAACACTAAGCACGAAATGAACAGATATAAGAATTCTATTACTTACCTCCAAAGAAAGGAACATGCCTCTATGGACTTCATTGCTGTGGAGACCATGAAATTCAAGCAGTTCTTGGATAGTATTCAAAATCCTAATTACTAAACGTACCTTAAGTAATGTATTTACTAAATCTGAAGGAACTGTAAACGACTCATAGATATCACTATGACATAACAAAGTATGGATTGCGTATTCATATATTATGATTATTTGATAAATTTTATTGAAATCATGACGCAAACATTGAAAGCACTTCATGAACAAGGCTTTCTCGAGATCCTAATTAACATTATTTTGCTGGTGTATTCCTCCAAACATGAGACCTCAACTCAAATCATTATCATAAATCTTGCCTTCTCTCTAATTCATTTTATTCTCTTCAAAGATTTGTATAAAGGTATAGAACTATTATATCTCGAACATATAATTTTAGGAAGTTCTTCTACATCTCCCAATAAATCAAAAACAGTTATTTTCCTGGTTGCTTGGCTGCTAGTGGAAATAATTTTGAACATTTATCTCAAAATATCTGAATTATTCCTTCAACATATCATATTTTGCCTTGTTCAAATAGGCTTTTTGAGAGCATTTGATAAGTAAGATTCTTTTATAATTATTAATCTTAAAAGAATGTTCACTCTGTGTGAAAGCTATTTTATTTCAAATATCCATGCCGAATTGTTTGTCAAATTCAACTTTAGCTATTCCAATAGTAACATTTTGGTCAGAGCATCCAATGCTATAGTAATAAATTCACGATATATTATAAAAAGCATCAGATTATTAATCATCTTTTCATTATTGGGATATATCTTGTCCTGCAGACAATAAAGAAATCCAAGTGGAATGGCATCTCAGCTCTTGTTCTCTCAGTATCAATAACGATCGGAGTATTAAGACTTGATCCAATTGAATTGTAGGCTATATATTACAAAGATAATTTTTTTAGTGTGAAGATGGTGATTGCTTCTGAAAATTTCAATTATTTACTGGTTCTCTGGCCTGCAATTTTGTTCATTGGAACACCTATTATCTTCCTAATAAGGAAATACAACTGTAATAGCTCAAAACCCTCTTTCATGTTTAGTGATGAGACCAATAATTATCAGAAAATGTTTCCACTTCCAAGCAGTCATCATATTTTCAACTGGTATACCTCTATCAGTAAGAAATCTAATATCCCCTTTATAATGATAGCCCCTACTCATGAAAACTGCTTTCAGTGTAGCAATTTTCTTATTTATTACCCTGGAGTTCCTGAGAGTAACCTCAAAGGAAGCTCTTCCAGGCCTGAACTACTATGAAGAATTTGTTAAAATGTAATATTCAATTGAAATAGACTAATTAGGTAGCTTTATAGATGAAAGGGATAATGACAGACTAATTTCTACTCATATTTTCCTGCTTGTGGGATGTTCATATCCATTCTTTATAAGCTGGGAACCTTATACAGCCAGAAGTTATAGAGAGATTTTAATCTCCTTTGCTGGACTGATAATTCTAGGTGTTGGGGATTCATTTGTATATCTTACCAAAAATAAAGTAAATCGTTTAGGCTGCCATAATTGGAAGTAAATATGGAAAATTAAAGAAATTCATTGCTCCTAAATCATATGAAGGCTTGCTTGCTGGAATAATCTCGATGCTGGTCTTTATCTATTGCCTTTTTGTTGTCTGCCAAGTCAATATGGATTCTATTAAATCTTATGAATGGACAAAGGTAAACGCCTTTTACAAATATAATAAACTTAACAGATGATTTGTAGTACAGTGATAGTGGGAGTGATGGAGGGAGTAACGCTGCAGAATGATAATCTATTATTGCCAATAACATATTTTGATTTGCTTAGATCCTTAATTAGATAACATTTTCAGTTTGTAATTAGGTTAAGAACTATTGTATATAAGAGAGAACGCTGTATACTAATAATACACGAGACAACAATTCAAATTTGTCAAAAAGATGCTATTCGTTCGTTTAGTTATCAGGAATAAGGTCTTTGAAAATTGGCGCATATTCCTTCTTTATTTGTTCCTCAAGCTCTGGGGTCAAATCCTCAGTTATATTATACTTTTTCTTCAAATCATCTATTGTCAAGTCTAATCACATTAAGAACCTTTCGCGGCAGTTTACCTTTAAATTGACAAGCTATGAATGCACAGCAATATTCAAAAAGAATCTCACACTGGAGATAATTGGCGCTCTATTAAAGTTATACATTATCGCTCTTGCATACCATTAATAGATCAGCGAGCTGGTCCTCATCAAGACTTTTTAAGAAGTTATTGTCCCATTCTGTGGCGAGGGTTGCAAAATTGGAAATTTTTATGGGCTTTTTGACATTTTTTATGTCTCTGTAGTCATGGTGCTCGAAAAACTCCTTTATCTTCTTAATGCAGAAACTGCTGACGTCCACAGGAATGTCCTCATCAGGTGAGGTATCTATGATATTGGAATTGAGATTGTTCTATTTACCTTCGATAGTGGTCTTTATGAAGTTGCTGTAGTCAACGATCTTGTGTTTGAAGGAGAATCTGGTTCCGTCTTTGGCAATGATGTTGATGGAATAATCGTCCATGATAGTTCAATTTTATTTTGCTGCCAAATTCGATTAATCTAATTTAAGTATAAGACTTTTCCTACTCAGAAATAATAGGGCCATGACAGGACCAAACAGAGAAAGTGAAAAATTAATACAAAAATAACACGTAAGTTATACCAATCAGTAGATTAATTAGACTTTTTTATATTTAACCAGTCATTTACCTTGTTCGAGATCAGCTTTGTCAAGCTATCCTCATTAATTTTTTTCTTCGCAAGCTTCCCCCTTATATCTATTCTTTAACCCAAAAATCACCTCATTTCTTACATTGCTGGAGAACCCTTGTGGAATGTAGTATATCAAGGTATTGTCTTCTCAAAAGCCACATCCTCACATTTTTCTGAATCAACTGAATTTGATTCTCATGGTCCGCAAATGCAGCGACTTCTGCTGAGGCTTAAATTTTTAGTCACAAAAGTCTTAAATACCTGGAAGATCCTTCTCGTCCGACTTCTGAGAATCTGGTTTCTTATTATTGTGAGATCCGTCATAATTTCTTAAATATCTTCTGGGCTTTTGGTTCGGCCTTCTAGGCTTTCTGTCTCCAGCAGGGGTCTGATTTGCCCTCTGTCGACTGGCATCATTGTTCTCATTATAGACCAATTCTTCATCTTTTTGTTCGAGTAAATCATACCAAGATATATAGCTGCTCGTCTCAAATTCATCATCAGCATCTACATGACCAGGAGGCATAGACAGGGAGTTGTGAATTGAGTCACATAAAGAGACTTCTCTAAGAAGAATGTCGAGTAGATTCCTGTCTTTGTAGAGAGTATATATGTCCAGTTCAGATTCTTCTGTATTTCGAGTTCCTTGAAGAGTTTCTCGCATTTTCTTTGGACCTAAAGCTCCATTAGCAAGTAATATGTCTAGCATGGTCTAAATGTGAATAAGATTTAGAAGATCTGGTACCTCATCTTTTAACTTAAGAGAAATTTCCAATGGTGTAATCCCAAAATTGGAGGAGATTGTTGGCAGAGCTCCGTTCTTTAGGATATAATCCAAGCACTTATTGTATTCTACAACTTAGAAATATAGAAATTTCTCCTTACGCAAGAAGCAAAGATAATGAACAATTGCATATCCGTCTCCATTGAGCTTGTTCAAGTAGTTAAGGAAAGTATTGTCTTTTTCTCTGTCAGAAATCATGAATTTCAAAATCTCCAAGAGATCATTTTCGGGCAAGAAAGTTTGTAGATTTTCGACTTCTTGTAAGTTAGCGTTAGTGTACTGTCTGAATAGATTATCATTATTATTTGCAGCGTTAGGCTGGGCGAACATATTTGTATATTCCCTGAGCTTCTCTATTACTCTCACCTTAAACTCTTGCGCTAACTTATAAGGGAAAAACTCATTAAATGGTTACATTTATTGGCATCTCTGTCCAATATTTCAATTCTTCGTGATGGCTTTTCGACTCTCTCTTTCTTTTGCATTTTGCGATATTCGAACATTTGGTTCCCCCCTCTCATTGAAATGACCTCTCCATCAATTAGTAAGGAAATCTTGACAAATCCTTCCGGATGTGCAGGGGCTATGTAATAAGAGTCAAAATATGCATTTCTTACCAAAGCACTTGATTACGCCGGGCTGTAGGAAATATCCTGAGACTGAGGTGTCTCCAAATTGGACCTTGAGTTTACTGTTAGCTGCTTCAGCTACATTACACAGAGGATTGACGCATATCAATACTTTGGCTCCTCCTTTTGTGTAATCCCACTCTGGACTGAAATCAATTATGGAAAAGTTAGTGTTGACTTCGTATTGGGCAAAAGCAGCGATTTCTTCAAACATGGGCTTGTTCTTGGTGATCTCAAGGGTGCTCAATCTGGTCTCAATCTCAGATATTTTATCTTTGATTGTGAAGAAATGGGAGCTAAATGGGTTGTTCTCAGTTTTCATTTCTTCTGCAATTATGTGATTATTATTCTTCTGATCTGAACAAGGATCACTGAAAATTCTGTTAGGAGTATCCACAGTGTCCAAAAAGAGCTCGCCTTGCGCAGTAGTTTCATTATCAGGACTAGAAAGATCAGGTTAATACTAGTCTATTATACGGAGATGCAAAATAAGAGATAAAACCCAAGTTCTTGTCCGAATTCTCCATGAAAAAGTCATTATTCTCATCTTTGTCAATAAAATCAGCTTGAGGATTTGAGGGTGAGAGGTAGCTATCATATTTTCCATCAGACTTTATACTAAAAAATTAGTTAATATTTTATGCTGATTACTCATCTGAAGTTGACATATTGGAGTATGGAGTCTCTGTTTGGTACTCTTTAGGGCTGTCCTGGTTTTTTTCGTTAGAAAAATCGGAATTTTTCTCATTGAAATAATGCACAAGATAATATTGTTTTTCTCCTTGCTTGTTCACAAGCTTATATATTCTCCTGCAAAGTGGATAGCTGGCCTGGTCTAATAATCCCTGATCCAGATGGGAGTATGAGCACATGACTTCCTGTATTTTGAAAGAAAATTGCACAGATAATTACCTTAACTCCTCCTATTTTCAAATAAACTACATCTTCTCGAAATCCAACTCCGTTATTTCTCTTTACGTAGGAATAACCATCTTGCTTCCATTTCTTCCCAGCTTGAGAGGCATCAACAATAAAGAAAGAGCCATTAGTTGGTCTTTCAGGCAATTTTGTGCATACAAAAGGAGAAAGATTAGAATCTTCGACATTCTTCAGGATTTGTTGAACTTCCAGCGTTTTGAACCATCTTGTTCTTGCAGTTTCCTGCAATTTGAGCATATTGAACTCTACTCTTGAGTTCGACATCAAGTATATAAAGTTAAATGACTTAATTAATAATGAGATGCTATTTCGGTTTAGTGAGTTTTATCCTATGACTTTTCAATGCTGCCTTAAAATTATAAAAAATCTCCTCCTTTCTTTTTGGCAAGTATGTCAAACTAGAGGTCTTTGTGCAAGAAAATATGGTTATAAAAGTAAAGATTCTTATGAATTAAATACCCATGATGATATGAAAAATAATAAGGAAGGACACATCAAAAGTAATTTGAAGATTGATTATGGCATTATTGGACGCATAAACCCGAAATATTTCTATTTTGGAAATAAGATAGCTGGTAATGAGACGGATGAAGTTGTCCAAGTGGCTTTTTAGACGGTCTTTTTTAGAGAAGTCAAGACTTTCTAACCAGAGTGGAAACTGGTTGAAATTGCTTTCTAGCATCAGGAAAAATAGTATCACCACCCATAGAGGACCAATTTATGAAATTAATGTTCCTTTGGTTTTATAATGCAGATACTTTGAGCCAACCTTGATTGACTGCTCAGGATATCAAAAATCACACTCTAGTCATTTTTATATTAGCCATAGTCAGTGGTTTCTTTTGTGACAAATTTATTGGGAGCTATTGTTAAGGAAAGTTGATTAGTGTGGGAGCTAATCGTACAAATCTAGATTCGATATACAAGGCAATGAGAGAAGTAAGGTTTTCTTAACCTACTATCTTTTGTCAATGATTTGTGATAAGTAATGACATGTTTTTTTCTAAAAGAGACATATTTCTACTGTGATTTATGGAATTTGTTACGAATCCATAAAATTACTATTAATATCTAGATTTCTTCTTTCCAAGCTTAACTTCTACAGACCTCAATTGGTTGTCCTGTTGAATCCTTGATAATTTTGATATTTTAAAAATTTCACAGGATTGTTGACAAATATCCTTGAAAACTCCTTTGATGGCTCCATCTTTCCACATAATCGAAGTCAGAAGATTTAAAGTGGGACTTGCTCGAGAGATTTCTAAGTGAACTAATAAGTAACGATTGAAAGCAAGGGGACTGGTTTGTTCAGAGAAATATATCCATAACTTAATCTTTAAATAGAAGTGTACATTTTTTTAAGTTTCTCAGGTAGGCTGTCCTATAGATGGAGATACCCCGATTCTTTAGAGAGTTTTCAGCCTGTTCAGTGCTTGTCTTGACAAGGAAAATGCAATTCCACTATTCTAAAATCTTCAAATCCCTTCAAGCTTAACAATATCCTTCCTGATAATGGATTGTCTATTGATTGAAAGACATAAACCATCTTTAAGAGTCCTTTGGACTGAAAAGCGAATTCTGGAGCATATTAATAACTTGAAGATTTCAGCTCATCACCATCTTAGTCTTGAATGTTATTTTCAAATAGATTAGTGACTAGTTAGCTAGGTTAAATGTTTTTCCAAATAGAATTTGTTCTGATTTTGGGTGGTATATTGTCAATTTTCGGGTCGGTTTTTATCTAAGTGATCAAGTTTATTAAATACCTAATCGATTATAATTATAAAAGATTTTTTGCAAGTCAAATCTTTCAGTTCAGCAACTATGGACGAGAAGAAACTAGATAAATTTGGAAGACCCTTCCCTGACTATGAAAAGTACCCAGCCCCAGTCCTCACCGTTGATAATGTTGTCATCCGTGAAACCAATAAACCAGGAGATTACGAGATTCTCATGTGTACCAGAGGTATTACACCCTTCAAGGGATGTTTTGTTCTACCTGGCGGACATGTTGACTACAACGAGGACCCTGAAACTGCCTGCATCAGAGAGCTCAAGGAAGAAACAAATCTTGATGCAACTTCTGTTGAACTATTGTGTGTTAAAGGTGATCCTCAAAGAGATCCTAGAAAGCATGTTGTCACTATTGCTTATTTGGTGAAGGTCCCGAAAGATCAAGTCCCAAAAGGAGGTGATGACGCTGCTGATGCTAAATTCTATCCTCTCAAGGAAATTCTTGGACAAAAGGATAAAATCGGATTTGACCATGCTTCAATTATTGAAGAAGCTATCAAGAAGTTGAATATTTCAATTTGACCCCATGATAATCATTTATCTATGCTATGAATAAATCACCTCTATTTATAGAAAGAACTTTAACATAGAGATTAAAGTACATCTCACTTAAGGAGGCCTGATCTGATAATTACTTTCCGCTATACTAGAGAAAATTAAGCCTTATAAGTCCCTATTATTAATTACCCTATACCTGAAATGATTCTTCAAAATCCCTTATCACAAGACTCGTAATATATTACATAAGTTAAATAGGAGATTTTTCTGTTTTCTTAATTATCATATCCAAATTCCAATCATTTAATAGAACTATGAGTCCGAGCGATTTTTTGGTATTGAGAAATTGTTTTGAGTTTTTTAGGGCTTTCATTATTTACAGGACCTAGTACGATATAAATAGTGAAGATATGCCTTATAAGCGTTTTCTACATCCCTTTTATAGAATACTTTTTCACCTTCATATGTAATAGCATATTTTTCAACATGATCTTCAAATATCTTCCAAAGAGTGACTCCATATTGATGCTTGATCTCTAACAATCTAATCAATTCGAAGTCCTCTGAGACCCTGCACTTCTGACATATGGGCTTCTTTTCAATAGGACACTGTTTGATATTCGGGCTGTTAAATGTCTTGCAAACATAACAAGAAATTCTTCTCAGTTTGGCATAGATCGATATCCAATCATCGCTTCTAGGGTGCAGGGAGAGTCCCTCGTTCTTGTATGGGGTAATAATGTCAGAAGCGAAGTCTCTAAAGCACAAACTCTTCCATAACATTGGGTTCCAAGTCAGCTCATAGAGACTTTTATCAATGAATTTTACAATGAAGATGATTTCTTCAAAAGAGAGAAAAGAAAGAATATGCACAAGAGACTGAGGGGTGAGTTTAGACAGGAGGCTGTCTCTCTTCCCTTCAATCTTTAGTTTTTTCTCTATTGAAATGTTATAATCCCGAACATTGGGGTCTTTATTCCTAAGCAAACGGTTCCATTTCTTGAGCCATATTGAAATCTTCTCCTTATTGGTTTTTTCTTGAATCATGATTAAAACCATGTTGTCTGTTATTGGAGTATCGAAGATGGGGCGAAAACAATGTAAATGATATTTATATTTCTGAAGTTGTGGGGTCTGGGCGTTCATACACACCAGATCCTTCTTGAAAATCTTTTCGTTACAATGAGAGCATAGAGTTTTTCTCTTGGCCTCTTCAAATATAATTTTATTGTCGTGTATGAATTCAAAAGAGTCTCTCATTACAAAAAAGAAATAAATATCTTATTTATTACTCTTAGATATATGTTTTATTGCGAAGGTTAAATACCCGGTGTGGCCTTGGGCATATTGAGAACCAGAAGTATAATAGTAGATATCCTTATTTGATTCCACTGCCATCTGATTCTTATTCTGTTCCTTTTCGGCTCCAGCCTGACCCTCTTGTAATTCCTTTTCAGCTTCAGCCTGAGCCTCTTTTAATTCCTTTTGAGCCTCCTTGAACTTTTGATCCTCAGGGTTTTCCTTATCCAGCTCCTTTCTAGTTCTCTTTCGGTTGAAATTCTCTTCAAGTCTCTTGAAATTATTCTTCTTTCTCTCATAATTCCTTGCAATAAATTCAAAAGTCCTTATCTCAATAAATCCTTCCTCCTCCAGCTTCAAACAATTCTTCTGAACCTGTTCTATACAAGGTGAGAAGCAACAAATTCTTCCACCAACCTTAAGAACCTCCTTAGCATGAGGAATAGCTTCCCAAGGCTTAGGAAGATCCAAGAACACAGCATCAATGGGTGGCAGAGTGAAATTGTCCCCTTCCATAGGCTTGAAACCATCTTTACAGGTGTCTCTCCAAGTGACAGTGATATTAGTAAATCCTAAGGTCTTGAATTCGAGCTTAACCTTGTCATATCTGTCCTTATTGAATTCATATGTATACAAATGGCCGGTTGGACCAATTGCTGTTGCCAAAGATGAGGAAAGTGACCCACTTCCGGTTCCGGTTTCAACAACTTGGGATCCGGGTTTAATATCAAGCTTCAAAATGATCATAGAGATATCAACACTGTAAAGGATTTGAGTACGGTGGGGGAGGGATTGAGTGATGAGAGTTGGAGTGGGTCTAAGGACGTAGACGTATCCTTTCTTAGAGGTAATTTTTGATCCATATTGTTTGCCAATAATGTCCTTGTGGTGAAATTTTCCGAACCTGTTGTCGAAGGTGCCTGATAAGGTCAGTTTAACAATAGTTGAAGTTTGAATATCCTCATAAATAATAACAGTATCACCTTCCTTTATGATGTTTCCTTGTGGTAAATCTTTACTAAGGTCCTCCATTCAAAATAAAATTAATGCAATATAAGTTCCCAGAGTATCATATATTATGAGGAAAATCTCAGAATAAGACTGCGCGAAGTTCTAATTAACATGTCCCTGACCCTCTGCTTGAATATTGAAAAAATGTCTGGTGTGATGGTGATCAGTTTTGAATGAAGTAGAAATTTTGATAATTCAGAATCTGATTTAATTTTATTGAGTATCCATATCCTGCGAAAATGTCAAAAAGAAAGTCAAAGACCCAAGAGAAAGAGGACTACGACCCAATCATAAAGAGAAGGAACCCCAATGAAAAGAAAAATAAGGAGACTGAAGAACCTCAATACGTATTTGAAGATATGGAAGAGGAAAAAGGAGAAGATGAAAAGCTCAACTTCGATCGCTTCGTTGACCTATTCAAAGATAAGAAAAAATCAAAGGCTGCCCAAAAAGCCTTCAGAAAGGACGAAGCCAAGGTTAGACTTGCAGTAAGAGACAGCTCTTCTGCCTATGATCCCTTGAAATTCAACAAAAGGGAGAAATTGAGCGTTTTCCAGCACTTTGAATATGACTATAAGGAATTAATCAAGACAAAGACGGACTTTGTGTCAGAAAAGACCCCCGAAATCCAGAAAAATAGACTCGATAAAAACTTTTCATACGCCTTTGAGGATGAGAACGAAGACATGGAAGTCTTGAATCTAGAAAAGAACATTCTTAACAATGACATCAAATATAGAGAGTATAAGATTAAGCCCTCTCTAAAAGGCAAAGGGAAATTTTACAGTGATTCACTGGGTGATATCTGGGTTTCAGATGCCAATCTGGAATCTGGTGTTATGAAGAAGGGGCTTCAAGCTGATCTTTCCCTTCACCCAACAATCGCTGCTAGAGTGGCTGAACTCTCCCCTGATGAGGACAAAGAACTCAAAATCAATGCTTTCAGGATCATGGAGTCATATGTTGATTATATTTATGCCGATGCTAATGAGGAGCACTTGAAAAGCGTATAGTAGGCGTTATTTTGTTAATGTGTTAGTTCAGAGAAACTTGGGTTGCTCATATCTTGAACCACGTCCTGAAGTACAAGGAACTTGAAGCTGAAAATGAAAAGATTAAGAAGGAGTTCGAAGAAAGCCCAGAAATAATTTCCGAAAAGTGCCATAAGATCAAAGTAATAGGATCATTTCGTTGTTTTAAACTCATAGGGATTTACTAAACCTAGAGTTTTAATTCTTCTCCCCTACAGAGGTGACGCACACTATGTGGTGTCCTTGTTAAGAAAGCTTTTCACAGGCAAGGAGTTTAACTCTAAGGGAACAAAGGCCAAGAGGTTCCTTGAGGAATTTGCGAATGAAGAGGTAAGTCTTGAATATTTCTTTTCCTAAATCAATAGACTCTGCTTGATGACCATTTCAGAATTGGTTTAGCTTTTGAAAAGGATAAAATGGCTCTCTATACACCTTTCACGAATTCTGATGTTATTATTGCATCGCCACTGGGTCTTAGAACAGCTATCGGAGCTGAAGAGGGAAAAGAAAAAGATTATTCCTTCTTATCTTCAATTGAGGTCATGGTCCTTGAAAGAGCCCACGTTATAGCTATGCAAAATTGGCAGCATATGGATGAGATCATGGAGTTGATGAATAGAATCCCTAGACATAAGGATATGACAAGCGATATTAACGAAATCAGGGATTATTGCTTTGAGAATCTCTCCAAGTTCTACAGACAAAATATCGTGTATACTGAGTACAAGTTTGCTGAACTGAACTCTATTGCCTCGAGATATTTTGAGAATCATGAAGGAATCCTTGCCAACAGACCTTTCTATGCAAGAATATTGACCGAAGCTGAAATCGAAATCAACCAAGAATTCATGAAGTTCGATGTTGATCAACATGACAAGGAAGCTGAATACAGATTTGAATACTTCAAGACAAAAGTATAGTTTTTTCTCGTGTGGTAGCTAATCATTAGGTGTGGGAAAAGATTCGTGGTAATGAGGAGCTGAAGAAGGTTGTTATATTTGCTTCTTCATATTTCGAGTTTGTGAGACTTAGATCCTACTTCAAGTAAATTTGCCTCGCATTCAAGCTAATTGACTAGAAAAATCAATGCTAGTGTTGCCTTTATTAGTGAATATGCCAACAAGTCCAAAGTTCAATCTCGTTTGGCCAAGTTCAACAATGAAAAATTCAGATTCATGTTGATCACTGAGAGAGCTGTCTTCTTCAACGTGTAAGAATTCTTTTCCTTAAGTTTATCTTTAGATGCAAACCAAAGAATTTCAGTCATATTGTCTTCTATTCTCTCCCTAAAAGTGCTATATTGTATCGTGAACTAATAATGAATACTGATAAGGTCAAAGAGAGCAATGGATTGCCTAGGGATCAAGCTAGAAAACTCACTCTGAAGATTGTGATTAAATCTATCTTCTGCAAATTTGATGCCTTGACTGTTGAGAGAATTGTAGGTTCAGAAAAGTGTAAAGAGTTTATAGCTGAATACAACAAGAATACAACCTTCATTTTGTAAGATATATTTGTATATGAAAGTGCCTTATTTCTGAGAAAAAAATTCAATAAGAAAATATATCCAAGTCTTACCAGCTTTGGCAAACTTTTTATCTAAAATCAAGTCTTTGAAGCCTAGTTGATTACAGTTATGGGCAAATTCTTAATGATGCTTTATTTTGACTGTTAAAAAGAATATAGTACAACTGCTAGGAAAATTTGTTGAATAATTTCAACAAAATACCCCTACGATGGATATTATATTTAGGGCAATCCGCCAATACATATCAAAGGAAGATTTCCTCGTCTGAAACTTTCTTAAAATATTGGGCTTAATATCAAATTGAAGCCGTCATTGACGCAACATATACTCGTTTACTATCAATTAAGGTTCTAAGAATAAATTTATTACACAACAAAATCAAAATGGCCGAGAGTTCCTCTTTGAAAGTTTACGGAGATTACCTCTCTCAACCATCCAGAGCTGTCCTCTGCTTGTGTCTGTTAAATAACATCCCTTTCAAGTTTGTAGAAACAAGGCCAATGGCTGGACAACACCTAACACAAGATTTCAAGAAAATAAATCCCTTGAGAAAAGTACCCGCTATTGAAGAAGATGGTTTCACACTCGGAGAGAGCACAGCAATATTAAAATACCTTTGCAATTCCAAAAATATCCCTGAACACTGGTACCCAAACGATCCCAAAAAGAGGGCCTTAGTCGACCAATATCTGGACTGGCATCACTCTAACACAAGAAAATGCAATCTATACTTCATCGGAGTAAATGCCCAATTTTATCCCAAAGACTTCATTACCTGGGACCCAGCCCAAATTAAGAAAGAGGCATACCAGGCTGTGAAGGTAATCAATGATGTCTTTTTGAAGGATAGAAAGTTTATAGCTAGTGACGATGAGATGACCATTGCGGATTTGTGTGCTCTGTGTGAGTTAGCTCAGTTACATATGACACGTTTTGACTTTAGCAAATTCCCTAAGGTCCAGGAATGGATGAAGAGGATGTTTGAGAATAAGGTGATTCAGAAGGTTCATGTGCCTCTATTTAAATTCAAGGAGAAGTTAGTTCAGCATCCTAGACTCTAAGTCATCGTTACTTTGTTATTTAAATAATTTTCTAGAAATGGTTAGATAAAGGGTACAAATCTATAACTCAGTCTCTGAAATTTTAATATTCTATTGGCGTCTGTGCATATTTAGACTATAATGTCGAATATAAATATAATCCAAATTAGCTAAATTATACATTTATCTTTCACAATGGAATCCAAAACCGAGGCAAAGCTTACTCGTGATTTTAAGGATCTTCAATACCACGTACTTCCCTTACAATTCTCATCTAGATTTCATAGGAAGGTTACGGAGGACATGTCAGTTCCGAGGCTGAAAAAGACGCCCTTCCTAAAGGTATCACATTGAAAAATCCTGTAAAAAACTAGGCCGAAACGCTCCTCAAAAGTGCCCATATGGACTCTATGCTGAGCAGCTCTCAGGCACAGCCTTTACCAAGCCCAGAGATAGCAATCAGAGAACTTGGTTGTATAGAATTAAACCTTCTGTAACACACATTCCCTTCAAAAAGAGCCCCAAAGAGAAATATCCCTACATTAAGAACGACTTCATGAACGAAAAGGGCTTGTCAATCACCCCCAATCAGCTCAGGTAAAATAGTGGGTTCTTTTCTTAGAGTTTTCAGATGGAGAGAGCTTCCAGAACCTAAAACCAATAAAAATTTCATCGAGGGCCTTATTACTGTGGGAGGAGCTGGAGATCCTTCTATCAAGGTATTACGCTACAAACCCTATTCTCACTCTTCTAGACTGGATTGTGTATTTACCTTTATGGCTGCAATGTCTCCATGGGTCACAACGTGTTTAATAACTCAGATGGTGACATGCTTATCGGTAAAAAAGTCAGCAATCTCTTTAATAAGAATAGTCCCTCAAAAGGGAACTCTTTACATCACCACTGAAATGGGTAAGCTTACTGTAGAACCTCTCGAAATCTGCGTCATCCCCAGAGGAATCAGATTCTCTGTTGACATCACTGAATTCTCCAGAGGTTGGGTCTGTGAAATTTTCAAGGGACATTTCAAGCTCCCTGATCTCGGCCCTATCGGTGCCAATGGCCTTGCAAATCCAAGAGACTTCAAGGCTCCTCATGCTTGGTATGAGAAGGTGAATGAGAAATTCGTTGTCCACAACAAATATCTTGGAGAGATGTACGAATGTGAAATGGACCACTCTCCTTTCGACGTTGTTGCCTGGCACGGAAACTATCACCCCTACAAATATCACTTGAGCAACTTCAACACCATTGGAACTGTTTCATTCGACCACCCCGATCCCTCTATTTTCACTGTTCTTACTGCTCCCACTGACGAACCAGGGTATATTGAGATCTCTCTTTCTCTAATTTTCTAGAGTCGCTACCTGCGATTTCGTTATCTTCCCTCCTAGATGGATGGTTGGAGAGGACACATTCAGACCTCCTTATTACCACAGAAACTGCATGAGTGAGTATATGGGAAATATCACAGGTGTCTACGATGCCAAGGAAAATGGATTCGGACCTGGCTGTGGCAGTCTTCACTCTCACATGACCCCACATGGACCTGAAACTGAAGTCTTTGAGAAGGTAAAAGGGAAAAGGAATGTCTTTTTGAATCGTTTAGGCCTCTAATGCTGAATTGAAGCCCGTGAAGCTTGATAATACTATGTCTTTCATGTTCGAAACTTCATTCTTCATCAAGACAACAGAATGGATTATGGATGGATCAATTGTAAAGCTCGATGACGATTACTACAAGGTATATTGACTTTGTTAATTGCTGATCTATCTTAGTGCTGGCAAGGATTGAAGGATCACTTCACTAAGTAAATTCATAAATTAGTATCTATTTAAACGTATCTAAGATCTCGAGTCTTTATTTAAAAGTGTGATTAAGTATCTGATTTATATCAAGAGACCTTAACCATCAATTTATTTTCACTTCAAAGTCCTTTGAAATAGTCTTTTTCTTTTTAGCTCAAATTTTGAACAATCATATGGTTATTACAAAAATGATAATTCAACGATCACTCATACTAAGAATTTTATGGATAAGACTATTACTTCTTTCTGCCTTCTTCTAATTCCCTAATTGATTCCATTGCGTCAATAAGATATTCTTGGGCTTTTTCTTGATTTCCCATAGCAACATATAACTCACCTGACAATTCACAATAAGCTATCTTAATGTTTACCAAGATTGTGCTTTATGGCGATCAGATCAGGGTGGAGTCTATCCAAGTTCATTTCTCTAATTTTAAGAGCTCTAAGGATCAAATATCCATATTCGTTTAGTTACCTCAAATAGTTTTCTTCAGCTTTGGCAAATTTCTTTTGCTTTTTATAGTTAAGAGCAAGATTATTCAAACAAGTAGCTGTATTCAAATGCTCTTCTCCTAATTCCTTAAGGAAAATATCCAGTGCTTCCTTTAGTAATTCTTCACTCTTGGCGAAATGTCCCAGTTCTCTATAAGCTCCAGCCATTGAAGACATACAAACAGCCTGTTCAACAAGCTTCTCAGGCTGTAACTCTTTTCTCAATTTAAGAACATCCTCATATAATTTAACAGCAGAGTCAAATTCCTTCATTTCTCTCAACCTTATAGATTATAACTCTTATCAAAATCCTCTTACAAATTGGCCAGATTTTGCATGACTGTGATTGAGGAAAGATGCTTGGGTCCAAAAATCTTAATGTATCCTTCCATAATTTTTGTGTACAAAGTCTTAGCATTTTCATAGTCTCCAACAGTCTGAAGATTTTACTTGATATTCTCAGAATCCTACCTTGTATATGACAGCTAGATTGTTGAGGGCGGAGTAAAGAGCAGGATGATTGACTCCATAATATCGCCTTATAAGCTGGATACATTCAAATGCATCATCTTGGGCCTGAGAAAATCAATAATGAAAATCATCTATTCACCTGTTCAAAGTTTCCAAGGGCTAAGTTCTGATTTACGGAGTTTCTTAGGGATTTAATCCTGTCCAAATCATGTTGAGGGACCTAAGTTGTGATTATTATTGCTTTGCAATGATACGATGGGTTCTTCATGATCTTCACCTATTTCTTGTGTTCCTACTTCTGTTAGAATGGACTCAACTTCCTCATGTTTTGGGTTTGTTGTTGAGAAATTCATAATAGGAGAGTATTGGAAAAGGGTTTTAGCGTTGAAAGCTGGGTAATTAAATATGAGCTTGTTGTTGAGCTTCCAGGATCCTTTTTCCAAGGCCTTGGGAATGTTTCTGATTAATCTAAGAGAAAAAGCTTTTGAAAACATAACTCTTGAAAGATTCAATAAAATTTAAAAAGAGAATCTGTAAGTTTATTTAAGGCTAGAATGGCATCTGGGATCTAGAGAAGCCCACTTGACTGCCTTTTGCTTTTTTAATAAAAACTATTACCGATCTTCGGGTATTATATTGTCAATTTTCGGGTCGGTCTAATATAAATGATCAAGTTTACTAAACTTTCTAATAGATTATATTTACACACTCTAAGTTATTTCCAAGTAAAACCCTTCAGTTCGACCATGGCCGAGAAGAAATTAGATAAATTTGGAAGACCCTTCCCTGACTATGAAAAGCACCCAGCCCCAGTCCTCACCGTTGATAATGTTGTCATCCGTGAAACCAATAAACCAGGAGATTACGAGATTCTCATGT
>Ga0065720_1019126_pt1 | contig 36190 bp, 29 predicted proteins | sample Thericmetagenome_FD_59107 | JGI IMG/M metagenome (GOLD analysis project Ga0065720, IMG submission 59107) | Thermophilic microbial communities from the Joint Bioenergy Institute, California, USA of rice/straw/compost enrichment - eDNA_2 v2... | ecosystem: Engineered > Solid waste > Grass >... | reverse complement strand
CGTTTGGTCTAGTGGTATGATTCTCGCTTTGGGAGCGAGAGGTCCCGGGTTCGATCCCCGGAACGGCCCTTTTTATTTTTTCAATTATTAAGGAAATTTGAATTAAGACTCAACAGATCAAAGAACTTTTTCCCTTTATTTGATGATGGAATTTATTGTAGATAAGAAATATCGAAGTAATAGGTTACAATCTACGCAAGACAATCAATTATGAAATTAGTTATCTTCTTCAGGGTCTTTATTTTGATCAGCGTTGTTATCTTCAGGTTCAGCAGGCTTTTCTTGTTCTCCTTGAGGCTATTCGCTTACATTATGTAATTATCAATTTTACCTCATTTTGTTCAGGAGCATCAGCAGGCTCGTTCAAAACACCTTGGACAAGAATAGGGAAATATGGTTTGACACTAGCTTTAAATCCGTATCCAACATAGATGCTTTGCCATTTTTTACCCTAACAATATTATGCCTTGACCCAATCATCTTACATAAGCAATAGTTATAGCTCCAGGCCAGACCAAGGACTTAACGACAACAACACCGTAGTTGGCTTTTTCATGATTGAATGTAAGTGTGTCATAAGTAATAGTGTCTCCTGTGAATTTGACGGTCCAGGCATATTTGTATCCTGGGACAGCTAATTTATTATACTTGGAAGTAATTATAACTACCTTTATCGAGATTCAAGGGCTTCAATCTTCTTTCATAAGGATCTCTCTTCTTTCTTTCGGCTTCCCAGGCCTCTCTCTTTTCTTCTTCAAGATCCTCAGGAGGATCACTATAGGTGGTTCTTCCTTCCTATTCTCTTACGAAAATAATTTTTCAGTTTACCTTGAGGATGTTTGGAGCGTAGTGGCACCAGTTAGCAAGACTGGCCAGCTCTTCAACAGTGGCTTGCTTAGGCTCTTCTTCTTCAATAATTTCTCTAGCATTATCAAGTTCCTCTATGAATATTAAACTTTTTTCAATTGATTATTTATACCAGGTGTTGGCTCATCACTGTCGGTATTAATCTTGAACAGTCCCTTGGGAATGATACTGGTAGTATGAGAGATTCTGGCAATTTGAGCTCTAAGCTAAAAAGGTCATTTTGATTTATTATTCACAATACAAGATGTCTTTCCTTCCACTTGTAAGGAGGGTTAGTAATAATATCGGCATCCAAATTTCCGGTGAAGATATGCTTGACCTTTCTGGCCTTGATTAATTGCTCAGGAGTCAAAACGGGAAGAGGCTTCCATTCTCCAGTAACTATTTTTTTCAAAAATATACAATGCATTTGTACCACTGTTGGAAACATAGTAGTTGTATTGGTTGACACCAGGAGAACCTCTGGGTTCGAAGAACACTCCTTCTGGATCAGGCTCAACATTTTCAGGAGCATTAGCTTCCAAATCAACTTCAGCAATATAGTAATCTTCTTGAGATCCGAGAATCTTTCCCCAGAATCTGATGGATTTAGCTTTGGTTTCATGGGAAAGTTTCTTTTGGTCAATAACAATTATCGTACTCTTACTGTCAATGAACGTTGGAGTAAGTAAGTTTCATTCTCACCAAAATGAACTCCAGCCCATTCAAATTTTCTCATTTCTTCAATCAAATTGGGGACATATCCACAAGGACCCAGATCTTCTCCTTCTTCGTTGGTCATTTTCTAATAAATTAGACTCTTCTTTTGGAAACGCAAAAAAAAATTATGCTGAAATGAGAAAAATTCATTACATTCAACAGCTTGAAAGCGTTCTCAGCCCAGCCAGCAATCTCTTGATAATTCTCTCTCATTTTGGGTAAAGGCTCAAAGGCAGCGTGATCCTTATAATTATACCCGCTATCTTTAACTTCATGGGATAGATTTTCGAAAGCATCGTAAGCATTTTTGGGATTAGAAAGGAGAATTTTTCCCAGAACATTGGTCAGGTGGTCATAAAGATTTATATCTCCGTTCTTTGAGGTTTGTTTTTGAAGAAAATCCTTGATGTCTGTCATTGAACTTTGGCCTGATTATATAACGTTTTGAGATAAAATGTGTTTAGTATTTTCGAGTGCAAAATTTAAATTGATAAATTCTGAATAAATATTAGTGGGTTGATCACTTGAAAAAAATGTCTGGCGAACTTTCTGTGGGAGATTATATCGATGTGAAAGCGAATACCAATGACTGGTATGTGGGCAGAATCATTGAAAAGGAAGGTGATATGTATAAAATTCGACTTGATGGTTGGACAACAAGACATGATGTAGTAAAAAAAACATTATCGTCCTTTTAGCTTTCGTAGAAACTCAGGCAAAACTCATACAAAATTGCTCCATTTAGAAGATATACTAGAGGTAATAAAATCAGGTAGCCCATTTCTCACAAACTTAGGATATACCGGATTGGCAAAATCTACTAGGGATGATTCATTTTTGGACCTTGAAAATGCTGACGCGGTAACTACCAAAACTCTCAAAGTATGACAAGATTTAGGTCTTAACATTAATGGAAGTATTTCTCAGGAAAGACTTTAGAAATTTTGATCCTAAACATATAAATGCGAATCTAAGAGGAAGAATCTTTTTATTCACTGACACTATTTTATCAAAGAACCACGGTGACTTATCGCAAGAAGATATACACAAAATTATTGATTATCTCCTAAAATATCTTGACTTCGCAGTCAATTATCTCAAAAACTTTACCAATTATCTAGCAGCAGTAATAATCTAGACCTCCCTGATTAATCAATTAGTTCAACGAGGGAGTCCAAAATCCTGACACACTGGTTTCAAAGGCTGAGGTTGCTTATGCCCATTTTATCTTTGAATTAATCGAAAATCTTGAAAACATTTTCATAGAAAAGCAAAGAAACGAAAAATTTTATGAGGTACAACACGATTGAGTCATATTAATCCCCCATAGAACTATGCTCCCAAATATGATAAGTGGGAAGAAATTGAACCCAAACAAAAAATAACAGAGGAGTCTGACCCTCCCAGAGTTCAGCCAAATACTCAAGACCCCTCAGATGTTGCTTTTGCAGAAACCCTCTCGACTCAAGAGAATAATAATACTAATACTAATACCTTAATGGATACAGAACCACCCAAGAAAATAAATTTCTTCCATGTCTTCCTCAATAGATTTGCAGAGAGAGGTGGAATCAAAGCTATTCTTGATATTGTTTTTCAGAAGGATGGTGATATGACTCCTGCTGAACCGATGCCTTCACCTGCTTATTGCCACTTTTACCTGATTTTTAGAATTATTCGATTCATCGAGCCCATTTTAAAGGAATTACAACCTGAAATCAGATATCAGTTAGTTATGGAGCTGAAGGAAAGGGTAGAGCAAAGAGTCAAGAAAATTACTGATAAAGAAATTAAGGAATTCGAAATTGAAATTCTCAAAAAGGTGTTCGATAAGATTGAGCTCTTCATCGAATTAGATGTTGTAAGGCAAACGACTTTTGATCTTGAAGCCAATCATCAGTTGCCTTCTGAAATTGATCCAAAGAAGAAAATATTATTGGATTTTTACCAATTCAGAGAGACAGAAGAATTAAACTTGTATTACAGATTTATTGAGTCTCCAAGCTTTGACAAGAAATTAAAGGGGATAAATGGGATTAGGGAGTTTATTTCAAGACTTGAAATCAAAGCTATTGATGAGAAGAAGCCAAATAAGAAGCCTTTGAACTATTTTACAGAGCAAACATTGGTAAATTGGCTTCTCGAAAGTAGGTTAATTGAATTGATATATGTCAAGAATAATAATATCGAGCTCATAAAGAGATCTGCAGATGTCCTCAAATTTTTGGGCGAGAATACTCATGATTTTCCATTGAGCATTATTGATACAATTTGGAATAGCATAGGGGATAAAAGAGAGGAAATTGTGACAACTATTTATGGAGTAATCGTTGACCTTGGTTCTTCCCTGGAACTAAGGCCAGCTCAATATATGTACCGAAAGTTCTTGGAGGTAAAATATGAGGATTATGACGATGATTTCATCAATTTGATTGGAAGATATACCGAAAAGTGTATCCGCTTAGTTGCATTTAAGACCAAGGATGGAAAAGTGATATTGCGTGATATTCCTGAAGACCTTCAAACTCATAAGTTCTTTGGGATTCCTCTAATGTTCAATTTGATGATGGATGATACTCCATTGAATAGCAGATTGTCACAAAAAGTTATTGATTACCTATTGAATATTATTTCAGATTATCCTGCACCTTCTCTTTTGAGCAACATTCGGGAGAAGTGTATAGAGAATATTATGAACGGAATATCTGTTTATCAATCTCTTTTCGTGTTAAGACCTTTCTTTGTTACAGCAAAGCCCCATGATGAGTTTTTAACCCAATTTGAAGAGACCCACAACATCTTGGATTATATTGCTGACGAAACCTGCTCCTATGTCGACAAGGTCAGAGAAAAAAGTCAGGAAATTATAAATGCAATGGGAAGGGAAAAGTTCGAACAACTCTTTAGAGATGAACCATTTATTGGAAAATTCGGACATTTTAATAACATTTGTGAAAGGTTCAATGCATTAAGATTCTTTGGCTATCACCCTCATCTAAGTAAGCAACTATCATTGGAGAGAATTGTGAAATTATGGAAGACAGTTGTTTTACATCCTGTCTTTAACTTTGAAAGAAACTATTTCTTGACTATAATTTCAGAGATGTATAATAAGCCCAATAAAGAACCAGAATTCTTAATCAGATCAGATCAGATTACAAACTTCTTGTTAGAAGTCTTGTGCAATCCAGAGCTCTTCGATGTCCAAAACTTTACTGAGGAAAAGTTTACTTGTCTGGAAACCTATTTCAAGTTCGTCAATATCAAGGAACGAAAAATCTTGTTGACAAATGAAATGGACTATAATCCTCTAAGTCAAAGCTTTGTGGTCGTAGACAAGAATTTGATTGGTCTGGATCACATCTGGAGATATCTAGTTGAATGCCCAAACACAGACTTGATAGAAAAGTTCACAACACTCTTGGTTAATATCTATACTAAACTTGGTGAGGAACTTCAAATGGCACAACAGGAAGTCTACAGGGAATTAATTGAGACCATTATGAACTCAATTGCAGAATACAATCATAGAAATGAATTAAGTTCCATTGAGCGCTACATTCTATTTTTAGGAAAGTTCTTCTCTATGTTCGAGAGAAAAAGATCACCTAACTATTACAGAATTGGCCAAAGTGAAAATAATAATCCTCTCCACAAAGTGAAATGTACTGCCAAGTTTAGGGACTATAACTTATCAAGACAATTTGACTTTAGCATGAAAGAGCGCTTAGGATATATTAAGGAAGTGCTTGCTTTAAACTTCGAAGTTGAAGGAGAAATCGAAGTTGAAATTGATGGAACTGTGATTGGAGAAGATGACATGTTCAGAGAACTAAAAGATGTTGTCACACAGGGTATAATTTACGTAACAAAGAAGCCCTCTACAGGAGTCCATGTTGATCCTAAAAAGATCTTAAGTTCAGAGAGAAGATACTTGGACATTTTCTTGTCAATCTTCGAAAATAGAGAACCTAGTAAGAATGTTTCTAGTCAATAAAATAATTCCTTTAGATATGTTCAGGTCAATTTGGGAGTTCTTCCAAAAGCTTCCATTCCAAGAACTTTACAAAGAAGAGTTCATTCAAAGAAATGACTTTGCAAATCTCTTGGACGGTGATATAACCTTAACTAATACCAATGCTCACAGATTTCATTATTACTTATCGATCATCCAAGACCTTTGCGTACAAGACCCTTATTACTGGAAATTGTATGAAGTCCTATCAAACTCATTAACATAATAGAAAACCACATGATATGAAGACTATTAAAAGTGAATGGGCTGACAGATTTATGGAGGGCCACGGAGGGCAAGCTCTCTTGAATATAATATTTAATACTGATTTCTCCCAAATTAACAACTTCCTTTATTTGAAAGCCCTAGTTTTGCTCTACAAGGTCTTGAGGTTCTTATACTTAGCGTAATTACATACTGAACCATATAATTTTGTAGTTATGATGAATTCAAGATTAGCTTTGATGGCGCATTCTTCTCCAAATCTTTGGATGTTCTTTTGTATTCCTCGAAATATATGGCCCAGGTGATATCTGCTAATTCAAAAGAACACTATCTTGAATATCTGGAGAATAAACTGAGTGGAAATGAGCAAACCAGGGACCACTTCAATCTAAGTCAAATTATCTTTGACCTTTTGCAGAGGCTCATTAAGATGGATAACGGTTTTTGCCGAGTATTCTTAGATTATGAGAGACTACAAGAACTCTATGAGGAAATTTTCATCAACCTGATCCCTGATGATAATCAGTATTATGAGACCCATAATCACTTTGGAGTCTTCATGACATTCCTTCTTGATATTTTGAAAGGGTTTGAGGAGAAGGTTGACGCAAACAGGCTGTTTAATATCCTTTTTAACCACATGATCTTTGGAGCTTTGAATAGCAAGAAGGGGGCTTTCTTCATCTTAAGAACTATTGGAGAGATCATTTCAAAATACAACTTGGCTCAGGATTTCAATTGTGACCTCAATATCTTCGATATCATGAAGAGTTTGGTTGAGTTCATGAAACAGCATAATAAGAGCGAAAATATCTTAGAAGACTATAAGATCGAAGCTTGCCTTTACATTCTCCATCACTACTTGTGCAATAACCAAGACAAGTTGAGATACTTTGGCCAAGAACTCGGTCTCGTGCATGAGATCCTATACAATGGACTTTTTAAAGTTCCTTCTTTAGACAGAACTGATGGACCAAAGTACCATACCAAGACCTTAGTCAATAAAGCTTTCTTGATCCTGCCATTACTAGGAAGAGATCATGAAAACTTGTTAGAAATTAAGAAGATTTTGATGCCAATTCATGAAAAGGGAATCTGGAGACAGAACAAGCCTTCTGCTTGGGGACTTACTTCCAATGTAAAAAGAAGGAAATTCCAGTATGCTGGCTTAAAGAATATGGGATGCAGTAATTATCTTTCTTTAATGTCATTCAACTTTAAGCTTGTTATATGAACTCGACGCTTCAACAGATGTATATGATTCCAACCTTTAGGAAGTACTTACATTACTTGGAGGATCCAAAGTTTGTCAAAAAAGAATCTGGGGATAATGTTTTGTTCCAACTCAAGGTAATTAAGGCTGAAATTAACTAACTCTTAATAGAGACTATTTTATGGGCTTACCTATACCGATAAAGAATACTTCAGTCCAAAAATGTTTTGTCTTGCGTTTAAAGATATCGATGGAAGCCCCACAAGCTTCTCAGAACAAAAAGATGCATTTGAGTTCTTGAGTTTATTCTTTGACAGAGTGGAGGAGCAAATCAAGGGAACCAAGCATGCTGACTTTATCAAAATGCATTTCGGAGGACTTATTTCCAATGAACTGATCTGCAAAGAATGCCCTCACAGTTACGAAAGAGAAGAACCATTCCTAGCTATCAATTTGCCTGTCAAGGGTAAGAAGAGTATTAAAGCCAGTTTAGAAAGTTTCATCGAGGGAGAAGTGCTTGAAGGTGACAATGCCTATGAATGTGAAGAGTGTAAAATCAAAGTAAAAACCTTGAAGAGAACAACTTTCAAAAAGCTTCCCAATTACTTGTTCTTTGTCTTAAAGAGATTTGAATACGACTTCGATCTTAACATTAAGGTTAAAGTCAATGATTATTGTGAGTTCCCTCTAGAACTAAATATGGATCCATATACTCAGCAATACCTTAAGAGACAAGAAAAGGCCAGAAAGAACACAATGGATGATCACCCAGAACTGAGCCAGTCGAGATCATTCTCAGAAATAAAGCAGGACAATGAATACACTCTCAAGGGTGTTGTCATCCACTTGGGAATCGCTGACTCGGGTCATTATTACTCCATTATCAAGGACGTCAAAGAAGAAAATGGAGTGAAGAGGGAAGTCTGGATTGACTTTAATGACACCAAAGTCAGCGAATTTAACATTAAAGATCTGCCTAATATTGCCTATGGTGAAAGAGATGGTCATCCATCCTATCATAATGCTTACATTCTTGTTTATGAAAGAAAGCACAAAACCTCAGAACTGATTAACTTGGAGAAAGACTTCGAAGAAGAAAGCAAGATGCAAATAGAAGAGATTGATGTGCCTGAGCATATTAAGGCTGAAAGAGAAGCCATCAAAGAGTTCCAAGACGAACTTCAAGCAAAGAATTTGCGCTTGTTCTATGTTTCCAATATCTTTTCACAAGATTATACCAAGTTCATTTCCAATCTGATCACGAACTTTGAACAAGCTTCCTCAGCGCCGACTCCAAGATCAAAGATCCCTCCATCACTAGAAATTATGGAGGTCAAAGAAGAAGACTTTAACAACACTGGCAAAAAGAGTATAGGCTTTAAAATGTTCTGCTTCATAACGACAGTTTACTTCACCACAATCATACGTAGTAGGGATAAAGCTACACAACAAATTTTCTTCCAATGGATTGTAGAAAGGATGGATTTGGTAGGGAAAAAAAACATATAAATATTAATTATATAGGATTTGAAGAAAGCTGAATATGTCCTTAGTAACTTCACTAACGAGAACTTCTTCTTGGAAATGATCTTCCAATGCAATGATGCAGTAATTTAGACAAAATAATTTACTAATACTATCAGGAATACAGAAAATATATTATTAGTATCTTGAGAAGAGCTTTCAGAAAGGTTTTCGATAATGAAAAAGAAAGAGGCATATTCTTTGAGACTACAGAAGACGGCCATCCCAGAGCCCTTACAGCAAACTTTTTGGCTTTCTCCATGTCTATGTTAGAAAAAGCCAAAGTGTACCTGAAATCAGCTCCTGAATTCTTCTTCATGTACAAGACCTTGATCAAGATTGACATCGATATTGTTCGCTTCATCTTGAATTTGGAGTTTATTGGACGCTTGACTCACTTGTATTTTGATGACACACTTGATGAGAAAGAAGCTGCTCCGTTGACTGAGGCTCCTAACCATTACCAAGCAGATACAAATTTGGATTATCCCGACGAGCTCATAGAAGATCCTGATAGGTACAAGGAAGGAGATTTCTATAAGAAAAGCATTACTAACCTCACTAATTACTTTACTTTATTATGGGAACTCCTTAGTTATTCCGTGATCAAAGGCAGAAAGAATCATAGTAATTTCCTATATCACAGGGCAGGCATTGACTATGAGTTATCTGAACTCGAAGCAGCTCTTTTGGAGTTTAATAAAGAACAAATTGATGATTTGTTTGATTCAATTTATCTGGACAATAGACCTGCAATAAAAGCCATTAACAAAATAATTGCTTTTACTAACTACGAGAATCCAAAAACATCAAGGGCTGCTCTCAAGTATATTTCTCAAGAAGTAGAAGATGACAGAAACAACAAGAGATATATGGCTTATATCCCTCTTATTAAAACACTCTTAAAGTTGAACGATTCTTTGCAGTCTAAGAGAGTAGTATCAAAGTTCTTCTTTTTTTATTAATTAGAATGAGATTATGATTTCAAACATTGTCGAAGGAGTCACAGTAAGAGCCGATAACCTCGTATCCCTAAATGGTTATGTCACAATTCTGAAAAGAGTATTAAGTTTTCTGTCAACATTTAACAATATTAGCTTGTGGAAACTGTTCCAGAATTCCAAGATGGCCTTAGAGCAAATGAAGAAGCCCTTGATAAGATCATTCATACTGTGGAGGGCTATCTGGCAAAGCAAAGACCTCAGCCTACAGATGATGCCTCAAAATCTACAACTCAACTAGGTATATAATTGAAACTAGTTCTTAGAAATATAGTTAATGAACAAATGAGAAAGAGCTTGAGAAAAAATTTGGAAGTATTTAGGGAGTTGGCACAAGGAGAACAAATCCAACAACGGCTTGATTCAGAATCTGAAGGAGACTTTGAAAATGAAACGGATTACACTAGAGGCCAAAGAGTCGAATTTTAGTAAGCAATCTTGCAGCCATGAATTTATTTCGTTAGTGATTCAGTTCTTAAGCAGACCGTCAGAGGAGTTGTAGAAAATACTTATGAAAATATTCTCAAGATCAGAGTTCATTTGAACAGTGGGAGCACCTACTATGAATGGATGGAGGACGATTCTGAAAACTTGCACCCTTATAATGAGCCTGTAGCTCAAGATATACAACCAAACCCTGAAGACACATCAGTTACTCAGTGTTGCAGCACTGAAGATTTATCGTATAAAGCAAATGATAGCCCAAGATCTAACTGTAGTAATAATTTAGATTGAAAAACCTTATATTTCAATAAATGTAATTGTATGTGTATTGACTACCTAAAGAGCGTATCCATCACTTCCTTTTAAAATAGAGTTAGGAAATTCAAAGATAACTATACTTTCATATCTTTTCTGAATCTTAATTAAAATCCAAATTACTAAGTACAGATAAAATATTTTTTATACCGATTGATGCAACCCAATCAGCCAAAAAAGTTTTCTCTCAGAGAGAATGTCAGACTCAGACTTCTGAAGGATATGCTCTCAGGACTCAAGCAGTCATTCCCCAATGTACCCAACTTTCTTATGGTTGTTGATACTATGACCACAAGAATCATTTCATCATGTTCTAAAATGATTGAACTTTTGGAAGAAGGTGTTGTAGCAATCGAAAGATTAGATCTTGTTAGAAAACCCTTCCCTAATATGCATGCCATCTACTTTGTTTCCCCCACTGAAGAATCAGTTGACAATATCATAAAGGACTTTGACAATGCAAAAAATCCTCAATACGGGAATATTCACTTGTTCTTCACCAACAGAGTTGATAACCATCTCGTTGAGAAGCTAAGCAAAAAAAAGACCTTAATTGACAGAGTTCTTACTTTTAAAGAGATAAACCTTGATTTCTTGTGTCCTGAAGAAAATATTTTCCACTTTGACATGCCAGAAGCCTTACCAATTGTGTTTTCTAGGCAAGGAGATCCTCAAGAGAGACAACTTGAAGAAAGAATCGCATATAAATTGGCTACTGTTGTCCCCACTCTTTTCGATTATGACAAATTCCAGATTATTTACAACAAAAATGCCCATAATGGTGTCGCTGAAAGAGTAGCTAGAATAGTTGAAGAAAGAATTGAAAGATTCAGAGAGCTCAGAAAATCTGACGATGACGATGAGCCTCCTGCACCAGTCAAGATTATCATTTTAGACAGATCTTTTGACCCTCTTACACCAATCCTTCATGACTACTACTACAGAAGTCTCGTCTATGATCTTCTGGATGTCAAGAATGATATAGTTGAATATCCTTCAGAAGATAACACTGGAAAAGTTACAATGAAGAAGGCCATCTTGAACGAATCCGATGATCTCTGGATGAAGTACAAGTATAAGCACATTGCCGAGTCAATGACCAAGATTTCAGAAGAATTCAACCAATTCGTCCAAAACAATAAAACTGCAGCCATCCAAAGAGGTGATACCAGTGACCTTGATTTGAAGACAATGGGTGAAATCGTCAAGAAGATGCCCATGTACAAGGAATTGATGGCAAAATACACCCTCCATATGAGTTTGATTGAATCATGCTTAAAGGTCTTCACTCAAAGAGACCTTAAGGAACTCGGAGAAATCGAGCAATGTCTTGCTACCGGTATTGATAACACCGGACAAGCCGTCAAGAACCCCAAGTTGATTGCCATGATTGCTCAGAGAATGGCTCATGGTAAGATGGACGACAAGGAAAAACTCCGTTTGATGATGATTGCTTCAATCTCCCTTGACCTTAATGAAAAGGACAGAAAGTCTCTTATTCAATCTTTACCCGATAATGATAAGGCCACTTTGAATAAACTTTTCTGGCTTGGTATCGATCCTACCAAGGTCAGCTCATCAAAAGGAAAGGCCTCTGATAAATCAGCTCAAATTTCTGCCAACGCCAAGAACAAGCTAAAGAATATTTCATTTGACTTGTGTAGATACACTCCTCCTTTGGAAGGTATCGCTAAGAGCGTTGCTGATAACAAAATTGATAAAGAACAATTTGGAACTATCAATATCCCTAAGACTTATGATGGATCAATTGGTCAAAGAAGCAAGATTACTGCTGGTTCAGCCTCCTTAAGAAAGGGTGCTAGTAAGAATACCAACTGGAATGAGAATATGGATGAAAGAAATCAACCCAAATTTATCTTCTTTGTTATTGGTGGTTTGAGCTATGCAGAAATTAGAGTTCTCCATGAATTTGAAAACTCTAATGCTTATTTGAATGTCATTAGTGGCTCAACTGCTATAGTCAAGCCCCAAGATTTCATTGATGGGATTAGCCAAATGCTTACTCAGAGTGAGTATGACCAATTAAAGCAAAAGATTTAAACTTAAGTTCATGATGATAAACTTATAGTTGATACATATGCGAGTATAAATCTCAGAAACTTTAGTTAAAATAATATACATTACTTTTTGAAAAGAAATCTAAATCAGTTTATTCTGTTCCTCGTCACTATCTAAAGTGAACCCCGAGGCGTCCAAGGGCCGACTTTGTGCCTGTCCAACTTTTCTTACAACTGATTGATTAAGAAGCTTTGATGACGATTGCGCAAGAGAACCACCAGGCTGTAAAAAGTTCAAACTACTATCTGGCGATAATAAATGGGTAGGATTAGTAACTTCATGGTTCTTAGGAGTTGAATTTGTAAGCGTTTGATAGAAGTTAATATGTGAGCTCTTCAGTGACATGGTGGGCGAGTTTGGAATTGATTGTGTTTGATTCTCAATGAGCACTATTTCATTTGGCTTATTAGGTTGCTGAAGATTAAGAGCTGATTTCTTGGGAGGTGTGTTGCCAGATGCAACATTACCAGGGATGTTTTGGGGAATTGTTGGACTTTTTGGATCTGTAAGATCAGTTTTGAGGTGTTCTTCCACAGAATTGTTTTGGCTAAGAAGAGGAATTTCTTCTTGACGACTATTCTCAAGTTTTCTATTTAGCTTGTCTATCATTTGCTGAATTCCTTCAACGAGAGTATCAAAGCTCTCAAGTTTTCCTTGTATGGATACAACATCAGATTGCATAGATTTAAAGTCTCCTTTCATTTCCTTGATCGTATTGACAAGCTTCTTCACCTTTTTCTTGTATTTTTTTGCTTGTTCTTTGTAATATTGCTTGTCATCTTTGTTACCTCTTGACTTGGATGATTTATTTTTGGACTTTTCGGCAGTATTTTTGTCATTTGTTTTGGTTAAAAGGTCGTTCCATTTAGTTTCTACATTAATAGGAGGTGGAGTTTTTTCCTTATAGTGGGGAGACCTTTTTTCATCACTATTTGAGGAGTTTCCACTTGCAAAAGCAGGATGATCATCTTTTTGTTGGGAATTATTTTTACTTCTTCTACTTTTTTCCTTGTTACTTTCACCTTTATTCTTATCCTCTGCTTTTCCATCTGTTGCGTCCACTTTCTGCCCATCATTAGTTTCCCCACTATCTGCTTTGTCAGATACACCCTTTTCCTCCTTTTCTTTTGCAGAGTCCTTTTCTTCAAGTGGTTCATGATCAACTTCTGCTGTTGAGTTATGATCATTCAAATTTCCATGAGAGCTTGATGCTGTCCGGATATTTATTTTGTAATTCTCTGCCTTTTTCTCAGCAAAGTTCTCTTTGCTTCGTTGGGTATCTTCCTTGATTGCATTCAGAGTTCCTCTATCCTGAGCTTCTTTAATCAAATCTTTGATATTGTCTCCCTTTTCTTCTCCTCTAATACTATAGTAATTGAGCTGATTCTCAAGATTTGCAATCTCTTCATCAGGAACTTCATTGTTACTCTTGATCTTGGCTATAGAAAGATGTTTGTTGCTATCAGGTTTCTGTCTTGTCTCTGTGAGATGCCCTTCACCTTCATGAGCAAGCTCTTGAATTGAATGATGATCCAAGTACTTTTTCATCAGCTTATATTTATTTGGGCTGTTATTCTTTTCCTCTTCAACAGTTTCTCCTTCTTGCCCGATTTGGCCTTTTATTTTCTTGAGCATGGATTCTGGGATCTCAACTACATCAATTTTGTTTGGAAGGTCATTGCCTTTTAATTCTTCTTCACCCTTTTCTTCTTGGTCTCCTGACCCTACAAAGTTGAACACTTTTTCCAAGAAACTTTTTCTCTTCTTCAGCTTGATCTTTGCAGAGCCTATTTTTTCATCTGATTTTTTATCACCTTCATATGAGTTTCTATCATTAATATTTTCAGAACCCCCCTTTTTGAACTTTAATGGAGAGGCAGGGTCTGAACCTAAAGTACTCCTTCTCTTTAGAGAATTCAAGCTAACCAATTGGGGAGGAGATCCCAGGGGAGAATTATCAGTTCCAGTGTTCCTTCTGCTTAGTGCTGGGACAATGATTATCTTTTTCTCGTCTCTCGGTGTTGCTTCAGCTATGTCAACTTTCTCTTTTATCTGCCTTTCAGTCAAACCAGAAAGTGTTCCAGGTGCATTGTCTTTTATTGAAGTCCTATGTTCTAGTTGTGATTGACTTTCTGCTCTCCGCAATTGTGATTTCCTAATATACCCTTCCAGTTTCTTTTCTTCTTCAATTATTTCAGCTTCATTGATCAAGCTGGCAATTTTCTCCTGGGCTCTTTTGCTGTTTAAGATCTCCTTTGGAATGTCTTCATCTTTGAGACCGGGATTTCTATCTGGAGTCTGGAATGCTTCATTTTCATTCTTGATTGCTTCCTGGGGATCAGTTGAATCTTTCATTTGAGCAAATCTCGATTTCAATCTAGAAGCAAATTCACTTTTTGGTGGTGAGACTTCTAAAGTTTGAGGATTTTGACTTTCAGAGGCATTTATCACATCATATAAACTGTATTCTCTTTTCTTATTCCAGAACATTGATGAAGCAGTGAGCGGAAGAAGCTTTTTGATCTTTCTCAAAGCTTCCGCTATTCTCATTTGTCTCTCTTCAGCAATTGCTCTAAGCTCATCTTGATAGTTAGGGAAATCTTCCATAAGTCTTAAGAATGCCTTCCTGTTTAAAGTAAGCAAATCACAATCCACTTCGGCTCGAATTGTCGATTGTCTGGTGGTGTTAGCCAAAATTTCTATTTCTCCGAAGTATGATCCTTGGACGTAGCTCTTGAGGTTCAACATATTGGCCCCAACAACAATATTGACTCTTCCTGAGATCAGGAAGTAAACTGAGATAGGATATTCTCCAGTTCTATAAATAATTTCCCCTTTAGAAACCTTAAGAGGCTCTAGAAGGGGAACTATATTTGCAATAAAGACACTATCTTTATTTTTGAAAAAACTGAGTTTGTGGATAACTCCTCTGTGCATAATTTCTGCAATTTCGAACTTGAGATCAATTGGAATATCTTTGAAGAATTCATCTCTTTCATATTGATTAAAAACATTTCTGACGGAGTTATATTCCAAGGTTCTTTTTATTTTGAGTCTCAGTTCCTTGGGCAATCTGGTATCTTTTCCAAATTCATCCATAAGTATTAACTTGGATGATAAATATCCTTCTCTAGTGTCTTGATTCCCGAGGATTGAAGTCAAAGCACCGATCGTAAATGAATAAATACCCACACCAATAATCATCCATGCTATGGCTATGACTCTCTCATCTATTAAAATAAGTTTCTAAGATATAATTTCTTACAGTCATTATAAGCACTGACATCACCAAAACCAACAGTAGCAAGGGTTGTGACAGCCCAGTATATCGAGGTTATGTACAAAGTTAAATTATCTTCATTGACGAGTCCAGTTCTAAAGGTTCAGACTATAGAAAAAAATAGTATACTCATAGACCCATGTTCCTGGGCTCAGGTCCATCGCCTTAGCAGCAAAGAACCACATGCAACCAACAAAATGGATACTGATCATAACCAACACTAAGAAGTTGAAGATTCTAACTGATGCTGTGCTGAATTGAAGGGTATCTTGGATTGTCTGCATGTATTTGTTTTCTTTGATCTTTTTGACTCCTTTGAAGACTCTTATAACTCTAACCAATCTGAATAATCTAGGTAGTCTCAAGTATTTGATGAAATCATTAGAGGAATTGTCGGTGAAGAGTTGAAGTGGAAAAATTCCCAAAAAATCCAAGAACATCCAGCCTTTCAAATATATCAAAAAAATCTGCTTGCGATCTGTGATATAGGTCCCATTTTCGAGTTGAACAGTTGTAAAAAGAGTTAGGATCATATCAATTAAGAAAAGACTATCGACGAAATATTCCACAACTGAAAGCCATACTGGAGTTTCATCGAGGAATGATATTCTGTAAGGCGTAACGAAGGCAGTATAAATAAGCAAGATAGAATAGACAGCAGTCCAGATGTTGTAGAATATATCATCTGGATATATCATCCAAGGTCTTCTCTTAACTTCTATTACTCTATTATCAACCTGGTGCTCAGCCATTAGTTTTTTTACATGCTCAAAGTCCTTAGGATCTAGGCCAACTACGTTCATAGTACTTCCCCATAAACGAAGATCGTCATTAAGAAGTTTAACCTTAGTAAATGCCAGAACGTTGTTCTTAACCCTATTCCACTTTTTTCCTGGTTCTCCTTTGAATACCAAGACATTATTTGTCTTGTTCTTTTCTATAGCTGTATACTCATTCAAGTCCTTTTCTAAATTCTTTTTCTCGGTCTCAATCTGTTTTTTAAGAAGCTTCATATGCTCTAGAGTAAATTCATTCGAATTTGAATTGGACATTGGCTGTTGTTGTTGCTGATCTTTTTTCGCACTGCTGTTCGATTTCTCATTGCTTAGTCCTTTAAAGCTTTTGAATAATGATCCTTTGACTTTACTCCACCCTATTGAAGTTAAATATGTTTCTAGTTTATATACCTCCTGGCGTTCCATCTCCATTCTTTGTAGAATCCTTTCGGCTATTCTCTACGTTCAGCTGTGGGAATAATTTGATCTCAGGAGCTGCATTATTCTCTCTGTTATTAATGAGTGTAGAAGGCATTTCTTCATTATTATTGGTAATTTGGGAAAATCCTGATATTTTCAGTGGCTCGGCAGGGATCTGCTGTATCACTTGTTTTAGTCTTAGCTTGGGGACTTTTTTCTTTGAATCTTCAGTATGACTCAATGGTAACTTTGAAGCTATTTTATCTTCCCTTTCACGTAGAGAATCTTGTTGATCCTTTAAGCTGTTACTATCATTCTGGTCTCCGGAAGACTTGGGGGTTGTTAGACCTCCAGAATGATCTTTTCCAGCTTCTAGCAGAGGCTGATCTTCTTGAATTTCTTTGTTTTCTGCAGTACTTGAAGCTTGGAGTTTTTCTTCATTCATGATTTAAATGAACTATGTAAATAAAACAGACTCAACAATAATGTTCCAAAAATAGTATTTATTCAATAAACCAGTTTTAGGAGTGGAGGAGGCGCCCTATTCTAGAGATCTATGCGATAGAAGGATAGAATAAGAGTTCATTTTAAGAGGGTACAACCGATAACGGTTGAATTTATTATTTAGTTTCTTTTCAAACAAGTCTTTCTATTTTCTTAAATAAATGCCAATCATACAGAAAAATTCTCACATTTACCATATAGAACTCAATTTATCAGTTCTGGTCTGAGACTCAATTCATACTTTCCTTGCTGGTATTATAAAATAATTATATTCATTTTATAATTGGAATTATATTTATAAAGAACCGAGTGCATTATACAGCACTACGACTCCTATAAAAAATTAAAAGCTCTTTATTGTTCTCCCTCTGTCTTCTTAGTATAGAGGTAATAATAAAGCACAAGACCAATGGGCTGTCCTAAGAAGCAGAAGCTAATCCAGAAAATAACATTTCCAATCTGGGAGCCTTTCATATACTATTCATTATAAATAGATAGATGTAACACTATACCATATCTAACTTCTTTTGCACAATCATCAGAGGAGCCTGTAAGATGAAAAATACCATAGTCCAGACAGTGAAAAATCCAAGGGGAACGCTAGCCCAATACTCATGACCTAATGCAGAGAAGAAAAAGACAACTGTCAAAGCGACTTCTTTTGAGTAGCCCTTTCTAAGTAATGGGTAGTATATATGCCTGACTAAGAAGTTATGAACGGGTTTATTCCATAATCTCCAGTATTCATTCATGTCTCTGCAATTCCACCAATCCTAATTAAATCAATTTATTCAACAAAAGAAATTACCAAGTAGAATTGTCTATCAGCGAATCTAAGTAGCTCAGCGAAGATGTTGAAGAAGTAGTGGAAGACCCCAAAGAAAAACAAGATCCATAGTGCAATACTCGGGAATGATGTGCTGATCACCTAGAGGTTCAAATATGAAAATCATCATTATACAAAATGCAAAATCTTCCAGGGGTCCCTTGAATCTATAATTTTAGGAGCCTGCCTTAGAATGGGCCAGAGGAATTGATTGAGGATGAATCTAAGTCGTTCATAGATTGAAAGTTCAGTTTACCCAATCAATGCACAGCAAACCAAAAATTCAATGCATCTCTTAAATAGCCAATACCATCTAATTTTAGGATTTCTAGGATAGTATAATTGATAGCAAAATGTAGGAGCAAGGAGATAATAGAGGTAATCTTTCACATTAGCAAGCTGCGAAAGATCATTTTTATGCTTTCTGATAATTTCCCAGTTCTAACAATTAATATAAATACACATTATTCAACCTCTGGAGAAAGTCTATCAGCTCCTAGCTCTTCAATAACATTCTTATTCTCTTTTTCAAGAGCTATAGCTTTAGGGCCAAGCTTTCTGATGTGTTGCATCACATGGGCAAAGCTGACAATTTTGAGGACATAAGCGATCACAAACCCAACATACATTGCAGTCACAACTATCCAATAAATAACTTGGAATAATATCATTACGAGGATGGGGATTAGTATAGCGATTAACAATAATTGGCAAAATTAGACTGACAATGACATTTATGGCACAGAACAAACTGGACTACATGATTAAAAATTAGCTGATAGCATTTACGAATTTTTCAGGAAGAATTTTTTTGAAGAACAGTTTGTCGAGGATGAATTGCGTAATGACAGGCACAGCTGGTAAGACAATGCCTGAAGTAAGTTGCGTCGGAGTAATATGAACAACAATTTCCTATCGAATCAATATCAAGTAGGGGTTACTTGTACTCCAAATTGTAGTCCATAATTCAGAATGTTGCTAACTATATCCTTGAACTTAGAAAAGACGAGGGCAAGAATGGCCAAATTAAAGAATCCTTTGAAAAGTAAACTGGTAGAAAGTTCCAATCTTACCTCTAAGGTTTGTAGTTGTAGCTTCAGTACTGAAAATAGATTCTCTTTGAACATTGTTAGGTGAATAACTCAAAGGCCCTTTTTGTTTGATAGTTTTGGCTTTTGTATCACACTATTATTCAACTCATTTCATGAAAAACATACGAATTGAGATATTTTATCAATATTTCCGATAGCAGATTTGATTTCAATGACAGGGAACTTGTTATTCTTATAAAAGAAGGATAGCATTCTAATAATGAGAAATTAGTCTTTCAAATTTACTGAGCATTTCTATCAATTTCAATGGACATATTGGTTGGCTGGAACCAGCAAAATGGCTTTTGGTCGGTGGAATTCGCAAGAAAAGCCAGTTCGTTTTTCTCAAATGTAATAAAACAAGTTGTAAGCCCTTCTCTCATCTTGAGATCAGCAACCAGATCTCCGTTTTGCTTTGTATCAGCAATTTTTAAATGAGATCTGTCATGAAAGCTGACTTTGCACTCCATTACTGGAATTGGCTCGGAAGTCGAATCCATTTTTGTGCGTGTTTATTTGTAAATAAATATAGATCTAATTATGACATCGTTTGAATTAGACAAAAATCTCGAAAGAAACCTTCTCAAGGTCAGAAGTGAATCAGAAGAATTAATGAAAAACATAAACGATATTATGTATAGTCTTAACACTAGTCAGATTACTCCTGAGAGAAAACAAGACTTCTTAACTATGTTTAGTAAATTGGCAAAAGATATAGCTTCATTACATCAAACTATTCTGGCTTCTCAGGTGCAAGATAAGGTAGATTTAGAAGCCTTTGCTGTTGCCCCTGACAATCTGGCTTATGAAATGACCTGTATACATTTTTCGAACTTTCTTTTATTTTTTTTAGTGTCACTTCTTGTTGCCACAAATAAGGAGAGGGCTCTTTTGGCTGATAAAAGAGAAGAGCCTATCCTTCAGGAAGGTAAATATGCGGATTAAATATATTGAAGGGTTAGATGGACCTGAGGATGAAATTTCTAAAGCCACTTTGATAAATCAAGTCATCTCAAACACCCTAAATGAATTCAGAAATGCTCTGAGAAAGTGAAGAAGAAAAGGGTCGATATGAAATTGTGAATGAATTCTGCTAAACAATTTGAATTTGAGCTGAAATTTTGCTTTATAGCGTTTTTGTCTGTGTTTTTATAAAGTTTTAAAATAATTGTAATTGTTTCGTCATGGCAACTAACTCAAGCTCTTCTAGTAAAGATACTGTCGTTAATTTTAACCCTGCTGTCGCCCATAAGCGAAAGGAGAGGGATGTTATGAAGCTTTTAATGAGTGACTATAAGGTCATTCAAAGCAAAGAAAACCCATATGATTTTCTTGTAGATTTTGAGGGACCTAAAGGAAGCCTTTATGAGGGCGGGACATGGAAAGTGCATGTGTTGCTCCCAGAAGCCTATCCTTACAAGTCTCCATCAATTGGATTTTCTAACAAAATTTATCATCCCAATGTGGATGAAGCGTAATTATAGTATTAAATTGCTTCAAGTTGATTAGGTCAGGAAGTGTATGTCTCGATGTCATTAATCAAACTTGGAGTCCTATGTTTGATTTAATTAATATTTTTGATACCTTCCTTCCACAGCTGCTTCTGTATCCAAATCCTAAAGACCCCTTGAATCCTGAAGCGGCCTCGCAAATGCTAAAGGATATCGAAAAATATGAAAAAAAAGTCAAAGAGTATGTGAAAAAATATGCAAACGGAAAATCCGAAGTTTCTAAGGAAATAACTGTTGAGAAGGATCAAAATGAAGAAAAAATCGAAGAAGAGCAAGAAGAAGAACAGATAGATATTGAAAACAATGAGGACTCTATCTCACTAAGTGATGTTAGTGAGTTATCAGAGACTTCTGATATAGGAATAGTTGAAGAGTAAATTCATTAACTTGATTGAAGTCTTCGAAATTTCTTAACAACCTACAGCATTAAGCTCGAATAATATACTGTGTTTATTGTCTGTGTATATATGTTGTCAACTTAAACTACATAACTATTACTCTATTTTTTACATGTCAATGTAATTTCATCACACGTAAGATATATTTGAGGATTCATGAATTTGAAGATGGGATGATCCCAACGACATCAAATCTCATCAGTGACGCACGAAATTTTGTTGACACAATATTTAAAGTTAACTAGATTTTTAGGCCCAATATGTAATATAGTACTGAAAATCAAAAATTCTACTCAAGAAATGCAAGTGTGTCGTAGACTTAAATCCTTTAGCGAAATTGTGGAAAAATACGAAAATTACATTGTTGACTTTGATGGCACTGTATGGTCAGGGCCTATAAAGTACGAAGATGCGTTTAAAACATTGAATATCCTCAAGGAAATTGGAAAGAACATCATATTTGTAACAAACTCATCTCATAAAAGCAGAAAGGCTTACCAGGAGAAGTTAAAAAAGTTTGGGTTTGAGTCTCCATTGGACAAGATCTATAATGCCACCCTTTTTGCATTATTATATATAAAACAGAACTATCCTTCTATCAAAAAACTATACATCATTGGAATGGATGCTGTAGTTGAAGAAGCAACTAGATTGGGCTATAAGATCGTGGGAGGGCCTGAGCATAATGACAAGAAAATTAACACCGATCAAGAATTTCTTAACATGCCTGTGGATCAGGACATTGATGGAGTTATACTAGCATTTGATATGCACTTTAACTACTATAAGTTAGCATATGCATCGGTATGTTTACAGAAGGATATTCCCCTATTTGTCACAAATGCTGATTCTTACGACAATGTTGGTAACAGGAACCTGCCAGAAGCTGGTTGCTCCCTTTCTGCGCTTGAAAAGGCCAGCAACAAGAAAGGTTTGATCCTAGGCAAGCCACATCCCTTTGGTCTTGAGTATATTCTAAATAAATATCAATTAGACCCAACCAAAACTCTGATGGTGGGGGACAATTTGAATACTGATGTCTTATTTGGAAAAAATGGAGGTGTTGATACACTAGCTCTTCTAACAGGTGTGACTAGTGAAGAAGGTTTCGAAAAACAGCTCACCTCAGAAAATCCAATTGTGCCAACATATTTAGTGAAAAACCTAGCACTCTTCAATCCAGAAACTGAAAGCAGGGATGAAATAATTCCTGAAAAAATTGTCATCCCATCTGTTTAGGTATTCGTAATACTTTTTCAACTAGTAATTAATGAAATAAGGCCTACCTGATAGGTTCTTTGTAAATATGTCTTAGTTGTACACAAATTATGTGGCCAAACTCAGTCCTTCTTGAAATAAGTTATCACAGTCTAGTTAGAAGGTCTACTTAAATCACTTTTAATTCTGATCTGTTTCGAAGAAAAGTAATTAATAAACTAATAATTTAAAAGAGATGAGCGAGGTGTTAAATAAGATCTTTCAAAGGTAACTTCCTGATAGTCGCCTAATTCCTCTAAGATTAGATAAAGAAATTAAAGAAAAGTGTCCTCAATACTATCACCCCAACTTCGTTACTCTAATTAGAGATTCTTTTGCTGCAAGTGATAATGTTACTCTAGAGGCTTCTAAATTCTTCAAGAACTTCGCAGAGAACGTGGCATCCAAATGGCAAAGTAGGTTTAAGGAATATGAAATAATTATGTAGCTTTCTGTGAAACTACGCTGCTACCTATGTTCAAAAAGAATGCGCAAGATCTATTTAGCAAAAATTATCCCGATTATGTCAGATATCATCAATATCTTGATTTCTTGCTAGAGATAATCAAGAAGGATCCTTATCCTATTAAAAAGAGTCAAGAACTTCTTGAGGCATTAAAAGGTGATCCTTTAAAAAAGCCTGATGGACCTAGAGCTCCTCCTATGTGGCTTGATTTCTTATGTAAAGGTAAGATTGGCTTTTCTTTGATTCAATCTCTAAGTTGTTAAACCAGAAGTGATTGAAAAACTCGAGAAAATTAGAAGGGACCCTCAGCTCAATAATTATGTTGTCGCCAAAACTAAACAAATTGAGAAAAATTTGGAGGAGCTCAGTCGAACTGAGTCTATGGAAAATGAAAAAAGAAAAGAAGAAATAAGAAAATATGGGGACAGTTTCTCAAGGTATAATATGAGAAAAAATGCTAATCATCTAGAACCTTTTCCCAAATTCAAAAACAACTCTATATCGAGTTCAGCCAATCCCAGAATATGTGGAGGTTCTTTTTAGAACTTGAAAAGGAATTCAATGAATATAAAGAGAGATTGAAACAAAAGGGTCTTCAATTGGGTGCTCAGGGACAAATGACCAATCAGAGCCCTTATCAACCAATGCAAAATCAAAATCAGCCTGTTCCCTCAATGATGAGCAAACAACAGAACCCTCAAACTATACATTACAATCAACAAATGACCAATCAAATGAATCAGCATATGAACCAACCGATCACACAAGACTTTAGTCGTTCTTATAACCCACCTGTCAATCCTCAAAATATGACCAGTAATTACTATAATCATCACGGCATGCAATCTCAGAGCCCGCATGGTAATTACATGCCAAGTAGCATGCAAGGAAATATGCAAGCAGGCATGCAGGGCAATATGCAGGGTTCTAGCATGTCTCAAAATCCCAACATTCAAACTAAAAGTGCCTATCCACAACCTCATCACATGGGTGGACATGGAATGCAACAACATGTCTCATCCCAATCCATGGGTCATTCAATGCAAGGTCAAAATGTGAATCACTCAGGCTCTCCGGCCATGCACGGTATGGCTCCAGGGAAAATGGTTTCCCATACTCAGAATCCAGACTATTCGATGGGCCGGAGCATGCAACCTCACCTTCAAGCCATGCATCCGTCTCATAATGTTCCAACTCCAAATATAAATCAGGCACCTCATTATTCTCAGATGCCCACCCAACAACAATCGCATAGCACTACACATTCTACACAGATGACAAGCGGAACTACTCAGGCGCAGGCCTATCCAAATCCAATCCAACGAAACGCCCCAAACAATACTCCCATTAAGAATGCTCCTGCTCTTCTTCCAAATCAGCCTACCCCAAGTACGGCCATGAATAAGCCAATGCAAAACTCTCAAACAACTCGTATGCTCATTGAAAACCCTTCTCAACAGCAGATCGCAAGACCTAAAAATGTTGAGAAAGAAAAGTTCTTGTTTAATTTCAACTTTGATAGTAATCCTATTTTCAAATTAAATTAAGACTTTAGGTGAAATTTATGACCCAGAAAAGAAAAAGGAGATCTTGACCGAAGTATACAAGAAGATAAAAAATCCTTATGGAGATATCCAAGTCATTGAAAGATTTAAGAAAGAAGTTGAAATGCAATTAGAGAGCCAAGCTAATAGACAAAAGAAGTTAATGAATACTGAGGACCTTCTGGACAAAAGAATAAAAATAAATCCTAATGGTCAGAGAGAAACAAACATGATGGATTCTTACATTCAAAGAGAAACTCCATCAGTCACAAGCGTAATAGCTCATGACTTTGAGCCTTAAGTTATAGTTCTATAGCCAAGAACTTCAGGAAGTGAAAAAGGACGATAGATTCAAAGTAGAGGAAAAAATTCCTATGGGTGGTAATGTTCAATCTATCGAAGCTACTATCTATAAAAGTAACATCAATATGATTGAAACTAACATCTACTAGGTGGTGGAAGTCTTCATGATAAGATTGTTGTCAGGATAAATAGAAATGGACCTGCCAAAATTGAAATTCTTGGTATTATTGAGGGAAAAAAAATCTTAATTGTTTAGAAACAATTCAGATTGAAAACTTCCTTGACACTTATCGTTCAGAATTAAATGAAGCTATTACTCATGGAAAACTTAAAGTCATCTTACACCTATGGCTCGATTTCTTGGATCAACTCGAGAGAAAGAGTATGGACAAACTTGTTGCTCTGGATGAAATTTTTAACTAAATTATTTTTTATGTCGATGTAGTACATTTTTAAACTTTTATCTATTTCTTATATTGTGTCGAAAAGCTTCAATTCCCCCTATAAAAGGATCCCAAATAATAGGTTTTTCATATCAATAGATAAATACTCATTATGAAGATAAGTAATAATATCTTAAATAAAAGCTTTTACTTCTTAGTCTTATATACCATTTCCTTCTGAATAGGATCATCCTGATATTTAGCGTACTTAGCATTCATAGATCTAATGATCAAATTAGACTCAACTCTGCCAAGCTTGCTAGGAGGATTAGCTTCTTTTGTCAAAGATCCCAGTTCATCACTCATAACCAAAATAGCGAACTTCTCAATGTTGCTGACATCACCGCTGTTCAAGGTAGCGTAATCAAATCTTCCTCTAAGATCAGTGTAACCGTCCTTGTAGAAGGAAGTTTTTCCATCCTTACTTTTGGCAAAGCATTTGACGTAAACCTATCAAATTAGAATTATTCGAGGAAGATGTACCTTAGTGAGAGGCTTGTCATTCTCGTCAAGAACCTTAACTTGGCCATAGTTCTCAATAATTTGTACTTTCAATGAAGTAGAGAAGTAAGTTGTAGAAAGAATTTTGTTGTCAGTTCTAAGCTGGATGAAGACATTGGATTTTTGTAGATTGGGAGGAATTTCGTATTGAGCCTTCTGGAGCTCTGATGAGCTTTGAATAGTGAGTCTGTGTGAATGGTTTGGTTTGATGAAGGCAAACTCGTCCTTGCTTTGAGAAAGGAAAGGATTTCTAGAGAATAGGATTTCAAGATCGACCTTGTAGAAGAGAAGAGTGATTTCTTTGACATTTTGATAATTGATGTTCAGCTTTGTTCCTTCGAGTTCCATGGTGATAACTTCTTCCTTCTCAGCATTCTTGATATTTTGTTTCTTCTCGCTCTCTTCAATAATTTCGTCTTCAATCATCTCGTCTCCATCAAATTCGGCAAGTTGATTTGCGATATCAATAAACAAGCTTCTCCAAGAGAGAACAGGGTAGGTCAAGTATTTCATGCAGATTTCTCTGGCGACACTGAACTCAGGATATCCTGTGTAGAAGTCCAAGTAAGCAGCAAAGTAATCATATTGAAGGACATGTTCTTCATTCTTTAACACGTCCTCTCTGTTAATCTTTCCAAAGAATTTAATAGCCTCATCAATTCTATCTTGTAACAATAAGTAGTAAACAAGAGCTAGGATGTGGTCAGTTCTAAGCTTGGGTACTTCACAAAGATACTTGACGAAAGTTCTGTACTTCTCTCTGAATTGGACATTCAAAATTTGGTTCTTCTCACTAGCAAGCAAATGGACTCTAGGATTCACATATGGGTGATATTCCCTAAGATCAATCTTATCAACTTCAAGGAGAGAGCTATTAATATATAAGAACCTGTTTTTCAGACTGTTGCTTTGGCTTCTTAAGAATTCCTTGATTGCCTGTTCATCTTTGTGGTAGAAGCCATAAGACCAGGTAGTATAATCAAAAGCTCTTCTTTCTCTGCAAAGTTGAATGAACTTGGTCCAGAAGTCCTTCTTCTTAAGCAACCACCAAATTTCAGCAAAGTTGAAAACTCTGTGATCCCAAATGTTCTTTGTTCTGACAAAGTTGAGAATGTCTTCTTCGCTACCTTGGGAAAGGATGGCAGCAAAGCTCTCGAGACTAGTGTAACGTCTGGTCTCTTCAACAATGAATTCCTTCTCACTAGCTTGGGCCATAACTTTTCCATTCTTGGAGACATTGGAAGGATAAACCTTAAACTTTCCTGTTGAGGGGAAATAGAAGTAGGCTTCAATGGAGTGATTTCCGGTAGAAGGAAGTCTGATAGTATGAGACTTCGTGTAGTCGATTTGATTAACAGGAATAGATCCTTCAGGAATTTCAATCAAAACTTGAACCTCTTGGGAGGCAACAGAGCAGTTAGTGACTGTAACTTTGCAACCGTAGATCTTGTTAATAACATATTGGTCAACTTCTTTTTCGATAGTGACACCAGGGTCTTCTTCAGATTCAGTGTATCTGTCCTTAGGATCAAAGAATCTCTGAGAGATCAAGATTTCAGGCTTGAGGTCTGCTTGACCCTCAGAAATTTCTTTATGGAAGATAATAGCATCTGAAGCTGCTTCAATTTGGAGTCCTCTACCTTCATAAGAGGAATAAGCGTGATTTCCAGCTGAAGCAGGAAGTCCAATGAAACTGAGAACAGCCAGCATTTCAGTATGAGATGTATTGGCATAAATAAAGTTTTGAGTTAAGAATGGCTTTTCCATTCCATTGTCAATAATGTGTTTAGCTAGATCAACCCAGAAGTGATTAAGGGCGATGTGCACTCCATTAGTCTTTCCATAATAGTTACGTTCACAGTATTCTTTGGTCTTTTCTAATTCTTGGAAGCCTCCTCTTATTCTGGATCTTATTTCCTCATACTCAGCTTGATTATTATAATCGTCATAAAGGATTTGTTCCTCATCTTCATAATCCATAGCACGATTCATGGACGCTGAAACTTTTTGCACTCCATAAGCGGCGGCACGCTTAGGCATTGCTCTTTGGTAGGCCATTTCTTGATAAGCTGGCTGGATATTTTGGCTGATATTTTGAGCCATCATCATATTCTTAGCACCGTATGAAGGCATGACATTCATTTGTGCCATCATCATCTGGGGCATGGGTGGCTGTTGCTGGATGTTTTGAGCCATCATTGGTCTGGCCATTGCTCTTCTTTCCTCACGAGCTTTGCTTGATGTAGTAGCCTCTAGCATAACACCATCTAAAGCATTTTTATCACTTTCAGTTTTTGAATTAAGGACAGTATCAAAAAGCCTCTTGAAAGTGTTTGTTTGAACCTGGATCAACTTTCCCTGACTCTCGAGCTTTGATGTAAGAGCTTTTGTAACATCAGGATATTTCTTGTGTAGTGTGAAGATAATAAGAGCAATTTCAAGCTGGTTAAGATCATTGATTCTAACGGGGTCAGTGAATTCTAAGACTTTCTTTTCATCTTCAAGGAGGGCAAAGTCAATAAGTGTTTTCTCAATCTTATTTCTGAGGAAAGGTCTAACAACAGTCTTAAAGAAGCTGCTGTCCTTGAAATATAAGAAGACATTGAGTTCATGACAAGCATATTTGTCATACTTCTTGAGCTTTTCTTCTTCAGAGAGGGTTGGCCAATCCTTAACGAAATTCCAGAATTCATAACCTCCATTCTCTGTATCTAAACCATTGCACAAAATTAAAGCCTTTTGGATATCGAAAAGTTTGGGAATAGAGTCAACAACTTGGATATCAGTAGAGGTAAGGTCCTTAAGTTGGAATTTAGTTCCCTTAGAAACCTTAGTACTTCCTCTGTTGATTGAGTAGAAGGAATCCTTTTTCAATTGAGATTTCAAACTAATATCCTTAGTGGGAATGGTGGGGCTTGGAAGTGGGATAATTTCATTGATATTTGAGGTCAGGTTGCTAGCAACAACATGAAGGTAAGCGTATTTTCCAATTGGGAAATTCCTCAAAACAATATTTCCATTTTCATCAAGCTTCAAGTTACTGTAAACTAAGGTTGGGTTCTCAAGGAAGTTAAGATAGCTTTCAACAGCGTGATCACTGTAAGCTGATTTAGAACCAGCGGCTTCTGCACGACTCTTCAGCATTTGTTTTTCCTTTTTCATGGCGACTGCTTCTTCTCGAAGCATTCTTTCATTCTCTTTGGCAGAAAACTCCTGAGTATCTGCCAAGTTTTCTTCTCTCTGAGTAGTGTCTTGAACGAAAGTTCTCTTCAATAATATTTGAGGTCTTTCAAGAGTGTTACCGATGTAACGAGTTTTGTTCTTTCTATCTAAAACATAGACGTATTCATCGCCAAGGGTTCTATTGTTAAGGAAGAAAGCCTTTCTAATCTCAGTTGGGATCTTTTCAAAGATAATCGAAGGAGAGATAGCATCCATTCCAGAAACAGCTCTGTTCATGTCCTTTTGAAGGAATTGAGAAGCAAAAACGTGGAATCTTGCCAATTTTGGTTGATCAGCAAAGGCAGAAATGACAATATCCTTCAAGTTTGGATCATCAGGATTAGGATGGACATTGACTGAGTTGATGACAATGTTGTTCACTTGGTTCTTGACGTTATAAAGAGTTTTTTCAGTAGCAACATAGTTATCATTGTGCTTCCAATAGCTTCCCTTTAAGACTTGAATTTGGATTGTGTTCTGAACATCCTTCAAAGTCAACTTATAGGTACCCTGCTTCAATCCTGAGATGATAAGTCTCTGCTTATCAATCTTCAAGGCACTCAATAAATTGTTTAAAGGTTCTTGGCTTTCAAGAACTTCCAAGAAAGAGAGCTTGTGCTTGCTAAGTTCATTATGGAGTAAGGGCAAGGTGATATTGTCTCCCTCACAGATATAGATCTTCTCGGGATAATTTACTCTTTTATGAGAATTGATAATCCAATCCCTTGATACTGAAACGATATCACCAACTCCAGTGACTGATGCAATAACAAGAGTGAAATCAGGCAAGAAACCAAGCTCAATTCTACCCTTGTCATCAGTTCTTAGGACTTCACGAATGTATGGAGTATAGTACTTATGTTGGAGGGTCACGGTGACATCCAACTTCTTCTTAGGTTCTCCGTTCTTGCCCAGAACATAAAGTTCATATCCAACATCGGAATACTTAAGATAGAGTTGGCAAAATTCCATTCTGTTGAGATGTAAATCAATAGGAATGCTTTGACTGCAGCTAAATTGATGAGATTCCTCCTTCTTGTTGATCTTTGGAACAGAGGCCTTCAAGGTAATGTCAATTCTAGAAAGTTTAGCAGGAATTGGGAATTCAAGTTCAAGATCTTCATAGGCAGATGGTTTGAGCTTATCAAATTGAGTATTAGTGGGAATGTCGGTGTCGGTGTATGTAGTAACAGTAGCACTGCAGCTCTTGATAATATCGAGGGAAGTCGGCTGCTCATTGATGAAAAGTCTAGGTTGGATCAGGATCTTGGCTTTATTTCCCATGAGGATGCTTTCATGGTTGTAGATGAAAGCGCACTTGAAGTCAAAGGATTCTGCCTTTAATTCAATTTCAGCCCTTTCAGCAAATTCTTCGTGAACAAGAATTGCTTGAACACGAGAATTTGAGCTGAATGGGATCAGAATTTTTCCATTTGCATCAGCCTTGTAGAATTTATCTTGTACCCAAAGACCCGTTCTTTCACCTTTGCAGATGTTCTTTTCCTCATCTACAATATAGAAGAGCTGTCCAGCAATAGTTTGTTGTTCAATAACGCTCAACTTGCCTTTACGGATGATAGCTCTGGTTGAAATACCATTTCCAATGAAATCAATAATGAAAATACCTCTTGGCTTCTTAGAAATAGTTTCAAATGTAAATTCTTTAAGGAATTTCTTTACTGGGGCTTCCTTGAATTCGTGAGTATGCTCTTCAGAGGCGATAAGACCATCAAGATTGATGGTTCCATCAAGTTCCTTATTTTGACTCTTATAGAAGTTTTCAGGGCAGAATTCAAAGACTTTAACAAGCAAGTGAGGAATGTTCTTGATTTCAGCAATGATCTTAACTTCGTCGGTTGATCTATAGTATTCCTTATTGTACTTGCAGATGGTGATTTCCTTTGACTCAGCAAGCTTCTTCAACTTTTCAGCAGACAGAACGGAGTTAATATCATTAACAGTCTCTCCCTTCAAGAGCTTAACAGTGTAGAAGATTTCCTTCAAGTAATTTGCATTAAGGTACTCATCGAAAGGACTGATTGAGTCAGCAGTTTTGAAGATTTCTTGGAGGTATATCTTGATCAGCTCATTTTGATTGATCCATTCAGACTTGTTGAAGAAACTCCATTGAATCATATTTCTAGTGTAGTCGAGATTCTTATAATATTTGTCATTAACGTTTCCATAAGCTCTAGCAGGTCTCTTTAAGTATTCAATGAATAGGTCCTTGCTGAACTTATTCAATTCAATACCGAGTTGTAAAATTTCATCAAGAGCTTCAAGAGCCACTGATTGAGTAACTTGAGGGAAGTCCTTGGCCCAGTTGTAGACCCTCAAAAGGAGCTCTCTTCTTTCTTCCTTAGGCAAGTCATAACCAAGAGTCTTATTTTTGGGGATTTTGAATTCTCTGTATAAAAGCTCATTGACATAGGATTGGTCCTTCATCATATCGGGAATTCTCTTTCCCAAAGCTTGAAGCTGTTCCAATGTTAACTTGGATAAAATGAAGGGAGGGGTTCTAAGTAAGTCGGTGGGCCTTGCTCTCAATCTTTCAGTGTACTTGACAACAAGATCAATATAGTTATCAAACTCTGTTGGGTCAGCTTTTCTAAGGAATTGCTCAAAAATCTCAATTTTAGCATCAGCTATCTTAGCAACATCCAACTTAGAGTAGAATTCAGGCTTAAACTGAGAAAATTTGTTTTTATCAGTATAGGCTTCCTCAATTTCTTTTTTCAGGCTGATTGTGGATTCAGAAAGCTTAGAGGGAAGTTTACTTTCTTCTTGCTGGAGAGTAGAGGAGCTTACATGACTTGGCTTGGGGTGATTGAAGTGTAAGGACAAATATTTTTTGTTGATCTTCTCAATGATAGACTCCCTGGTCTTAGGATCGTTCTTGGCATTATCATATTCCTTTAGGAGAAAACGGAGTTCAATGGATTGTGCATTGGGATCTGAAGAAGCTCTAACGTACTCTTCCAATTGGATTTCAAACTCTTTTGACAATTTTGACTCTGTATTAAGGGCATACAGGAGAGAGAAGTAAAAATAAGGAGCGGTACCTGGAATCAAACTGTCAATAAACTGTTTCTTATCTTCTGCGAGAAGATAAGCTTCATAATTACGAAAATCGCTGTCACTCATATAGGATATAAAAAGGATTTATTTTGTAATATATAATATTGGATTTCGTGTTTATTTTATAATGTGAATAATCAAAATTTGTTGTTCATCCGATCCGAACATCGTTAATTCTTCGATATGGATGGACAACTCATTTATATCTTACGGTTATAGATGATTATTTTAGTTGGAATTAAGACTTGCCAATCATCCGATCGGATTTTTCACTTCAACTTTCATGGACCCCATTCTTTTAGAATCTTTTGTTTAAACCGCCAAATTGCAGCATGATACACTACATTCTAGCTTGTTTTTGTGTGCTTGGAATTAACTCTTTCTAAGAAAATTAGTCATAAGGTAAATAGCTGATCAACTATGAATGGACTTCAAATCAGAGTGATTGCTTGGTTAATAACCAGAGTATAAATGAGAGGACGTATGCTTTCATAAAGTTCACCTTCATACTCTCTCTCTCATCTGGACTTTCGTCTAAGAGTTTTTAATCCTTTTGAAATGATATTTAGAAAGCTAATAAATCACGAAAAGGTCCAAAGCCTAGGTAATCTGAGCTCCTACAACAGTTCGTAAGAAAGGAGTTGTGATTGTTCATAATAGCTCATTTAAAATCAAAGGTTTTCTCTAAAAACTAAAATTTTTAGTTTTACCTTTGTTCACTAGACAAAGAGGACAGGGTTGTTATATCACATTACTTTTCTTAAGTAAGTGTTAGTTGTAGATATACTCATGGGAAAGATAAGAAATTCAATATCTCAATAGATCACATTAAATATGAAGCTATAAAATAGAGAATTATTTTTGCATGTCCAGCATTGATTTAAGATATGTAATTCTTTGCCTTCCAACAGCAATGTAATAATCTATCTTATCAAGATTTTCGCAATTTTTATTCATTTCAAATTCAGTTCTCACCATTTGTACGAGTTCTGACCTGGCATCTGGATTGGCGGATTTATAGATGGTCTTCATGAAATCTCTGTAGAGTTTTTTTACTTTGTATTGGGCTAGGAAGAACTTAAGATCCTTTTTCATGGTAAAACAATTTTATTTTGTCTTTTAAAAAGATTCTAGAAAGCAAAGAGACGGAATTAATTTTTGAATGGGAATTCAAGAATACTGTTTATTATGAATTCAGAATACTGTGTATATTTAATCAGTCTTACTCTTCGTAGATGAGAATTGAATTCTTCCGACCAAAATGAGGATACCGAAAAAGGCCAAAAAGGCAATAAAGAGAAGAGTAGGTTCAATAAGCAAGTATCTACTTTCGAAACTGTATGTAGCCTAGGACATTTAGTTATAAACTATGTCACATTACTTGGAAGTCTCTGCTGTGATATTCAAGGACGTTTTTCTTCTTTATGACTTTAGTGGGTCTTCCTTGATAGTCAAGATAAGAGAAGGTTAATCGATCAGAGATCTCGTCAACAGGGAAGGGGAGGTCGATCTATTCCATTAAATTTCTATAGGAATTTATATACCTTGATATCTTTGGCTCCTTCAGGGAAAATGATTGTCAAAACATATTCTTCAGCCACAATACCTTCAAATGGGAAACCGAACTTTTGTGTCAAGACAAACTTAGAGGGGTCAGATTCATATGTGGAGAGGAAGTGTTGAGCAGGAAGGTTATAGCTGATATTCCTGACCATTTCAAACAAGAAAAATATTCCCTTACCAATTGGCAGCCCAACCACCGAAAATAGAATATCTAGGAATGATATGAAGGTGAACGTGATCACCTGCTCTGCTTGCGCGAGAAGTGGAGACGTTTCCAACTTCATCTCTGTAGTGCATTCCCCAAGCTTGAGCTGGGTATTTGGCAGAAAGGGACTTAAGGGCGTTCTTACCTTTTTAATTTTAGATTTATATATACACCAAGGCCTACCAGTGTGTCCATAAGCGGGATTGTAATCAATTCTGGAATATTCACCTTTGAAAAGAGCACCTTCGTTAGCGAGTTGATAAGATTCTTCAATGAAGATATTTCCCCAATGAGAGACCTTAAGACATTTAGGATCAGATTTCTATACTCCTTACTTCAATGGTTTTATGGACTTTCTTGAAGACAACAAATGGTGTATTATTTTCAAAATGAATTCTAGTGATTCTTCTTTCGAATCCAGGAACAGCAGTGCTGAACTTGTATTCGAGACCAGCTCCTCTAGTCTTTCCTTCATTATCAGAAAGAGAACTAGACAGTTATGACTTAATACATGATCATTACATAGGAGTTCCAGCTAATCTGTAAGTGGTAGTCTGAGAGAGGACAACATAAGGAGTGAAGAAATAAACATTATCCTCAAGGATAACTTTTTGATCTTCCTAAAGAATTTTCATTGGAATGAATTAAAATTACGAAAAGAGTGATTGCCTTTGGAAGAGGCTCCATTCTTCCCCAATATACCTCAGCAATACGATAGCTCTTGGTTTGTTCAGACTTTAAGCCAGGCTCCAAGGTAACCTTGTAAAGTGTGGCATCATATTCAGGTTGAAGTCCAAGACGATCAACAACAGTGTATGGAACTTCTTGATTTTTATCATCAGTAATTATGAAAAGTCTCAAGGTTGACTTAAGATTGTTGGGAACTGCGAAGTAAACTTCTCTCAAGATTGTGTCTCTCTCATTCTTGATTGTGATGAATGTTTCAACTCTGATCAATTGAGTTTGAGCGTTGACAGTTCTTTCAGCTCTCTCAATAACAACATCCTTAAAGAGATCGGAGGTAGGTGCGGCCTGAATAACCAAAATTAAGGCCAAAGCGAGAAAGACCCTTTGTATCTTCATCTATATAATGAAAGATTTTTATTAAAATTGGTTAATTTATTTGACTCCAAGTGTATTTATTGCATTAGAAAATACAAAAATGCGTGTCATAATATCATTAACTGCTTACTTTATCAATACATCAAATATTCTAACTGAGTGATCATCAGATGAGGTAGCGAAGGTCATCAATCCTGGCTTTGTATTTTTTCTGAATTTGATTCTATTCACCGTAAGTGAATGCCTTAAATTTTTCTCAATTTCATGAAGCAGACTTAATTTCTTGTTAGGAGCGTCAAATTCATACAGGAATATTTTTCCATTCTCAAGTCCAATAGTCAATAGATATTTACCCTCTGCAATGGGCTGATTTCCAAAAGCAACAGCAGTAACAGGAGCTTCAAATGATTGAGAACATACTTGAGAAGGTTTTTCGCCAATCTCCCAAAGCTTAATTAATTTATCTCTTGCTCCAGTGGCAAAATGCTTGGTATCATGACTGAATGCAACAGTCCAAATAATTCTGCTGTGGGATTTATCACTCCAGAATAATTTGTATGGATGTTGCTTATCTTCAGGATCATGTTTGAACAGTCCAATTTGTCTATCTCTTGAAACAGAAATAAGGAACTCATCATTCTCAGAGAAATCCAATTGGACAACTGTATAGCTATGAAGACTTAATCTATCGATAATAGTATAAGTCTTTGGATTCCACAAAATAATAATTGCATGATCCTGAGTCTGGCTCTTGCATGCGCTAGCAATAAGATCTCCTGTAGAGTTTGTAGCTATAGCTTTAAGTTCATAGCCATGACCATAGAGTTTGTTGAATTCTGGCCATAGAGTGTGCTTTACAAGATAGTCCTCAACAGGTGGCTGCTTATAGTCATAGTCAATTGTTTCCTTTGATTCTTCCTCATTGTCGTCAATTCCACCTTCTTCATCCTCTTCTTTTCCATACTTAATATCAGGTTTTTCAAGAGGCACTGAAACATTCATCAGACCGAGGACCTTAGTGGTGCCTTCGACACTGACAATGTATCTGGTCTTGTTGGGGTCGGATTTATCGAGATATTTCTCCTCTTCTTCAGGCTTCTCAAAGAATAATCTAAGATTCTTGTTTGAAAGAGAATTCAAAGTGTTAATGAAGGTGGGAGCTGGTTCAAAGGTACGAATGACTTTCTCATCTCCTCCACTGACGAGGTAATCAGCGAACTTCTTTCCATCTCTAGAAGGCACCCTAAGATTTTTGATTGCATTCAAATCATATCCATGGATCTGTGCTCTGGAAATTTCATGCCAAGTGTTTGTCTGAACCCATTCACAATAGACTCTAGTTGTCTGGTCCTGACTAC